>LCWY01000066.1_pt1 | contig 14979 bp, 12 predicted proteins | sample 348741 | NCBI WGS metagenome assembly LCWY01 (sample SAMN03565343, study PRJNA281982) | anaerobic digester metagenome | biome: Anaerobic digester; feature: Alkaline_Metagenome_Assembly_A; material: Alkaline anaerobic digester sludge; isolation source: anaerobic digester run at haloalkaline... | reverse complement strand
AAAAAAAGGGCCGACCCGGGGGAGCCGCTGATTGCCAGCTGAGATACCACACCAGATCAACCCTTCACCGTTTCGTCAGGCGCCCTGATTAGTGACGCTTACGTGGTGTGTAGTGTGTATGCAGCAGGTCGTGCGACTTATGGCCCAGCGGCTCGTGCAGGAAGGACTCATATATCGCAGTTACTTCTGGGTTTTCGTGGGATTTGCGCAACGGCAGCCCCTCGTCTTCTTCGTAGATGCCGGCTGCACGTTTTTTGCGGATCTCCATATTGGTAGGCATGGGTTGTCCGCCACCGCCGATGCAACCGCCGGGGCAGGCCATGATCTCTATGAAGTGGTGATTGGCTTCACCGGCTTTGATCTTATCCATCAGGATCTTGGCATTCGTAAGTCCGTGGGCAATGGCTACATTCAGTTCCACGCCTTCCAGGAAGCTCCATTCCGGCTTCACGTCTTTGATCTTCACGGAGGCTTCTTTCACTCCCTCCATGCCTCTCACCGGTTTGACATTCAAGCCGGCAAACGGCACCTCGCGTCCGGTAACCAATTCATAAGCGGTACGGAGGGCGGCTTCCATCACACCACCCGTGTTGCCAAAAATGACCGCGGCACCTGATGATTCACCAAGTATCTTGTCATATTTTTCATCTTCAAGCTTTTCAAAGTCGATTCCGGCCTGGCGGATCATGCGTCCGAGTTCGCGGGTAGTGATCACGTAATCTACGTCTTTATACCCACTGCCGCGCATTTCGGGGCGCTCAGCCTCAAACTTCTTAGCCGTACAGGGCATCACAGACACCACAACCATATCGGCCGGGTTCTTGTTGATACGTTCGGCATAATAGGTTTTGGCCAGCGGGCCAAACATCTGCTGGGGCGATTTACAGGTAGAAAGGTTATCCAGCAGGTCGGGATACAGGTGCTCCTGGAACTTGATCCATCCCGGGGAGCAGCTGGTGAGCATAGGCAATGCCACTTCCTTGCCATCTACCAACGCATCCTTGAGGCGCTGCAGCAACTCGTGGCCCTCTTCGATGATAGTAAGGTCGGCAGTAAAGTCGGTATCCAATACCTTGTCAACACCAAGCCTGCGCAGTGCGGTAACCATTTTGCCGGTCACACGCGTTCCGGGCTCCATACCAAACTCTTCACCAATGGCGACCCTTGTAGCGGGTGCTGTTTCCACCACCACAAATTTCTTGGGATCGTAGATGGCATCAAACACCTCATCGATATAGTTGCGTTCGGTGAGCGAAGCCGTGGGGCAACGGTTGATGCACTGACCGCAGTTGGTACATACCACATCGTTCATGGGTTTATCCAGGAAAGTGCTTATGCGCATCTCGTTACCTTTGTTCGCTACCGTAAGGGCACTTACATACTGCATAGAGGCACAGGTGCGCACGCAGCGCTGACAGCGGATACACTTGCTGTCGTCCTTCTCGATCGACGGACTGGAAATATCCGCTTGTTTGTCTTTATCCTTCACGAGGTCAAGAAATACATGATCGCCGATGCGATAATCGTTACTCATGTCCTGCAGTTCACAGTAGCCGTTCTTGAAGCATTTGGTACAGTCTGCATTGTGCTCCGAAAGCAGCAGTTCCACGATATGTTTCCGGGCCTGGCGTACTTTAAGGCTGTTGGTCTGGATCTCCATGCCTTCGCTCACCGGGGTGGCACAGGCGGCCGGAAGTGTCCACGCCCCTTTTTGCTCTACCACGCACACCCGGCAGTTACCGGCCACACAAAGGTCGTCGTGGTGACAAAGGGTAGGAATATTGAAATTCAGCTCGCGGGCAGCGTCCAGGATGGTTGTGCCCTCCTCTACCTCAATGGGTATGTTGTTGATCTTAAGATTCACTTTATATTTACTCATGGTCTTGTCTCCTGTTTTAATTTTTTAATGACCGGGGGTTTAATAGATGATCTCTTCCCGGAAATTGTTGATGATAGAATTGAAAGGGTTGGGAGCCGACTGTCCGAGGCCACATTTGGATGCGATGCGCATGGTGTCAGACAGTTTTTGCAGTTCTCCAAGGTAAGCCGGCGGCTTATGCCCTTTCTTTACTGCTTCAATTCCTTTCAGGAGCTGCTGACAGCCTACACGGCAGGGCGTGCATTGTCCGCATGACTCTTCTTCAAAAAACTCCAGGTAGTCGTTGAGGATATTGTACATGGAGCGGGTGCTGTTGAACAGCATCATAGAGCCCCCGGTGGGGATGCCCTCAAACCCGATGAGTGTATCTTTAAAGTCTTTTCTTGACACGCAAAAGCCGGAAGCGCCTCCTACCTGCACAGCTTTGGTATCGCCGTCGCCGAACTCTTCAACAAACTGCTCCAGGGTCATACCCAGCTCGAGCTCATAGATGCCGGGGTTTGGAGTGTCGCCGGATACAGAAAACACCTTTGATCCGCGGGAGTCGAAAGTACCCATCTCTTTAAATTTATCCGGGCCTTCCTTGGCGATCATGAGTGCAAAGACAAGGGTTTCCACGTTGTTCACTGATGTGGGCTTACCAAGATAACCTTCCGAGGTTGGGAAAGGAGGCTTGTTGCGGGGCTCACCGCGCCGGCCTTCCATAGACTCCATCAGGGCAGTTTCTTCGCCGCATACGTAAGCACCACTTCCGGAAACAATACGGATGGTAAAGTCCTGTCCCAGGTCCTTCAACTTGGCGTGAAAAGCATCAATAGCTTTATTCAAATGAGGGAGAAGGAAGTTATATTCGCCCCTGAGGTAAATGTAGCCTTCAGTGGCACCCAGGCAGTATCCGCACAGGGCCATGCCTGCAAGTACCTTCTCGGGTACTTCCGTGAGGATCTCCCTGTCCTTGAATGTTCCGGGCTCTCCTTCGTCGGCATTACAGATGACATACTTTTGATCTGCTTCTTCGTTTTTGGCAAACTTCCATTTCAGCCCTGTCGGGAAGCCGGCACCACCGCGGCCGCGCAACCCGGAATCGATAACGTCGAGGATCAGCTCGTCGCGCGTACGCTTGAGCGATTTCTCCAGAATGTCCATATAGTCAACCTTACCAAAAATAAGGTCTACTTTTTTTATCTTTTTCTCCATAACTGTGTTTCTCTTTTTGTGTTAGACAACTACGTTTTGCTTACCCGGTCAGCCCTTTTTCAGGTATTCATTAATAATTTCAGTGGTCTTTTCCGGGGTAATTTCCGGATATACCTCATCATTGATGAGCATAACCGGGCCTTTATGGCACCAACCAATGCAGTTGGCCTGCAACAGGCTGAACTTCTTGTCCGTGGTTGTCTCGCCCAGCTTTATCTTCAACATGTCTGAAATGGTGTTGATGATCTCATCCTTGCCCTTCATGTGGCAGGTAATGGTTTTACATACGCGGATGACGTACTTCCCACGAGGGACAGTGTCCAAAAACGTATAAAAAGACGCAGTGCCAAACACATCTGCAGTGCTGAGATCGAGCTCTTCCGCAATGGCCACCATGGCCTCTTCCGACAGGTAATGCTCTGATTTCACCACTGCCTGCAAGATAGGCATCAGACTTGTGCGCTGGCGGCCGTGCTTCTCGGCCTGCTCCTTTACAAGCTCTTTAACTTTAGTCATGTTTATCCCTTTCTTATTAAGTGGTTATTGTGATTAATTTAACGTGTTTTTTTGACGCCCCAAAAATAACAAGTCTCATGCAATTAAATAATTTTTTCTTTATTTATTTTGCAGAATATCAGTAATTTATATGCAGTCTAAATAGCTGCGCCCTGCATCATCCCGTTTTCTGGAAACACACATAAAAAAGGCCGCCTCATCACTGAAGCGGCCATTGCTTTATGAATTAGTTTGAAACCTTTTTAAGGGCTCAATTCGGGGAAGCCAACGAATTCCTCACGGAGCCTGTTCTGAGCCCATTCACTTTGTTCAGGGCATGGCCCGCTAAGGATTCGGAAAGACGATGTCACATCTCAATCTTAATCTTAATCTTAACCTCAACCTTAACCTCAACACCTATAGTGTTGTATGCATCGTTATTCGCGCATATGCGCGCTTTCGTCGCGCAACTGCCTGAACTCGTTACCTTCGTACCAGTTGGGCCAGTCGCGGCTGTTTGCCAGGTGTTTGCCGATGTAGTAGAACAGCCACATGTCCTGGTGCATGCCGTCCCATACCCACAGGTCGTGAATTACATCTGTGGGGGCATGATATCTTTTTGCCATATCTTCGGCTACCATCTCAGCATATTCCTCATCACGCCCGATATAATCGCTGCCTCCCTGTGCGTAGATCATAGGGATTCCCTGGCGTGCGAAGCTGATATGGTCTGAGCGATAGAAATATCCTGCCTCCGGAGTGGGTTCGGGGGTCACATAGCGGCCCTGTTCTTCAGCATACGTGCGCAGGTACTCTTCCATTTCTGAATTGCCATAGCCTACCACCTGGACATCCCATGTGGGGCCATACACATTAAGCGCATCGATATTGATGCCGCCAACCGTAGTTTCTACCGGGAACAGGGGGTTTTCGCCATAGTAGGCAGAACCCAGCAACCCGGATTCCTCGGCGGTAACAGCGGCAAATACAACGGAACGCTCGGGTTGTTCTCCTGCCATCATCCTTTCGGCAATCGACAGAATGGCACCCACGCCGGTAGCGTTGTCAACTGCGCCGTTATAGATCTCAACGCCGTCTTCTGTTTCCACCATACCGAGGTGATCCCAGTGTGCGGCATATATAATGGTTTCATCGGGATATTTGCTGCCTTCGATATAGCCAATTACGTTATGGCACTCGGAGTAAGCGAATTCGTTATGGAAGTCGACGTTGGCAAACATATTCATGGAATATGCCTGGAAGTCGGGGCTGGCAGCCAGGGCCAGTTCTTCGTCGAGGTCTTTCCCAATAGCTGCAAACAGTTCGCGGGCCACTTCTTTCTGGATCCATCCTTCTGCTTCCAGTTTGGGTTCACCGGTATCTTCGCCAATGCCGTATTGTGTTCCCGACCATGAGTTCCGTACCACATCCCAGCCATAGCTTGCGGGTTCTGTCTGATGAATGATAAGAGCGCCTGCGGCACCCTGGCGGGCAGCCTCTTCGTATTTGTATGTCCAGCGACCGTAATAGGTCATTGCACGCCCATTGAACATATCCTCATCGCGCAGGGCAAAACCCGGGTCATTGATCATAACGACCACGGTCTTTCCTTCAACATCCACTCCTTCATAGTCATTCCATCCGTACTCAGGGGCATTCACGCCGTAGCCAACGAATACAAGCTCACTGGCGTCCAGCTGGGTGTAGTCTTCCAGGCGGGTGGTTCCGATCACCATGTCGTCGATGTATTTGTAAGAAAACTCACCGTTATCGTGGGTGATCACAAGGTCAGAAAAATCAAATCCGGTGATTTCGACAAGGGGCACCGGCTGAAGATAGCTTCCGTTTGCTGCCGGCTTGAGGCCGATACGTTCATACTCGCCGATGATATACTCCTTCGTCTTTTCCCCGCCGGGGGTTGCCGGAGCCCTTCCTTCAAATTCGTCTGAGGCCAGTGTCTCCACGTGGGTCCTGTAGTTTTCGCAAAACGTTGGGATATCAACGGTTGCGGGGTCGGCACACCCTGTGAACAGGCAAGCCGAAGCTATTACCAAAACAGCCAGAACAGGGCTGGCCTGCTGCTTTCAAATTTTTAATCATACGCTAATCCTCCTTTGGGTTTGATTTATAAATAGGTCGTTTTAAAGTGCAAAACAAGATGCAATATACACATTTTGCATAACAGGTTCTCATCCGTGGTGCTGCCTGCCATTCTCAAAACCGGGTTTTCTGCTTTAGTAGCCGGCCACAGGCATGCACATTCACAGGTATATATAACAAATGCGACCTTTTGTCTGAGGCCGCATTTGTCAAAATCCTATGTTATTATTTTTTACGCCTGCTGTTCTTGTTTTTCATCATCAGCAGGTCGTAGGCAATAGGCGCACTGTTAAACAGTGACGAATAGGTTCCCACAGCCACGCCGATCATAAGTGCAAAGGCAAAACCCCGGATCACCTCGCCTCCGAACAGGAAGATGATCATCAGCACGGCGATGGTAGTCCCTGAGGTGTTAAATGTCCTGGAGAGCGTGGCATTCAGTGAGTTGTTCACATTCGTTTTGAGGTCACGTTTGGGGAACAGTTTCATGTTCTCACGTATCCTGTCAAAGATCACCACGGTATCGTTCACCGAATAACCTATGATCGTCAGAATGGCCGCAATGAAGGCCTGGTCGATTTCCATAGTCCAGGGTACCACGTTATACAACAGCGAATACAGGGATATTACGATGATGGCATCGTGGAACAGGGTTGCGAGGCTTCCCATACCGAACTGCCAGCGTTTGAATCGCATGGCGATGTAGCTGAAGATGATCAGCAGGGCAATGGCGACACTGACAACAGCTCCTCTCTGTATATCTCTTGCCACGGCCGGTCCGACTTTTTGCGAACTTAGCCGGCCAAGCACCTTATCGTCGTCGTCACCCACATACTCCTCGTAGGTGATGGGTGAAACAAAGAAGTCCTTAATGCCTTCATAAACCGTTCGTTCTGCAATGGAGTCCGCTTCAGCGGTATCTACTCCCACCTTGAAGTTGGTGGTGATCCGCACCTGGTTGGGCGGGCCAAAGGTGATCACTTCTGCCGACAAGGCATCCCGTTCAACATCCAGCTCCTGGGCAGCTTGTTCCAGTGTTTGGATAAGCGAGCTTCGCATTTGCACGGTATTCACGTCCTCGTCGAAACGGACCACATAGGACCGTCCGCCAGAGAAGTCGATACCCAGGCTAAGTCCGCGGAGGGCAAAGGAGCCAAGTCCTACCAGGATGACAATGGAAGATATGATATAGAAGCGCTTGCGTACCCCGATGAAGTCGAAGTTCACTTTGGTAAGCACATCTTTATTGAAGTTTGAGTTAAAGCGGATGGCGACATTCTTATCGAGCCACCTGGTAAAGACAAGCCTCGAAAGGAAGATTGCTGTAAACAGTGAGCAGATGATACCGATGATCAGGGTGGTTGCAAAGCCCTGAACGGGTCCGGAGCCAAAGATATAGAGCACTACTCCTGTCAGCAGGGTGGTGATGTTGCCATCCACAATGGCCGAATAGGCATTTTTGTATCCGTCGGCAATGGCGAGCCGCAGTCCTTTTCCGGACCTTATCTCTTCGAGGATACGCTCGTAAATGATCACGTTTGCGTCTACGGCCATACCGATTGTAAGCACTATACCAGCTATGCCCGGCAGTGTCAGCACGGCGCCGAGGGAGGCGAGCACACCCAGTATAAAGAATACGTTGGCCACCAGGGCAAGGTCTGCGACAAATCCCGCCCTGTTATAGTACAGGACCATATATATCAGTACTACGATAAATGCGATCAGGAAAGAGGTAAAGCCGGCATTGATTGCCTCGCGGCCCAGCGAGGGGCCGACCACGGCTTCTTCAACAATGTTTGCCGGTGCCGGGAGCGAACCTGCGCGAAGGATATTGGCAAGGTCCTGCGCCTCCGGGACGGAGAACTGGCCGGAAATCTGTGAGCGGCCTCCGGCGATCCTGTCCTGAACTGTCGGGAAGGAGTATACATACCCATCCAGAACGATGGCAATGGATCTTCCTATATTATCTTCTGTTAGCCTCTCCCATATCCTTGCACCCTCGCGGTTCATAGACATATTGATCTCTACTTCGCCCAGGGGCGAGAAATCCTGGCGTGCATCGGTGATGACCTCGCCGGAAAGGGGAGCTTCCCCATCCAATCCGACGCGTATGGCCAGCAGTTCATGTATATTGTCCATGCCTCTGGCCGGTTGCACGCTCCAGTACAAACGCATATCCAGTGGCAGCAAGTCACGCACTTCTTCCTGGGCAAGCATCCTGTTTACGCGGGCAGTGTCCTGTACCGCCGCATAACCAACAACAGGGCCCTGGCCCGGTCGAATGCTGCCGGCCTGATCCTGGAAATAGTTGGGGGTCAGGTAAGCAAACAACGGATTCTCCCTGGCAAAATCCTGAAATTCATCGAGGTCGTCAAAATCGTCGACCAGAAGGTCTTCAAAATCATCCTCTGTGACTTCATCCTCAGACAATGGGGGTTCCTCGGTGTCGGGGATCAGGTCTTCAGCATCCTCATCCGGTTCCAGCAGATCTTCCCATTCTTCTTCAAGAGCATCTTCATCAAAAATATCTTCGTCGAGCAGATCATCGTCTGCCATGGCCCGGAGCGCATCGTTCACATCCATAAAATAGTCGTGCACCTCTGCGAACTCATACGTTTCCCAGAACTCCAGCTTCGCGGTGCCCTGAAGAAGGCGCCTCACGCGATCCGGCTCTTTGATGCCGGGAAGTTCGATGAGGATACGGCCTGTGGTGGCAAGACGCTGAATGTTGGGTTGTGCCACGCCAAACCGGTCAATACGGGTCCGGAGGATCTGGAAAGAACGGTCTACCGCCTGGTCTACCTCCCTTCGCAAAACCCGGAGAACCTCTTCGTCGGATGTTGTGGTAGTAATGCGATCACGCATCTCGGGGGTGCTGAAATAGAAAGCCAGGCTGGCAGCCTCGTCAACTTCCCTGAAAGCTCTCCCGAAAATGGTTATGAAGTCATCCCGGGAGGTAAGATGTTCTGCTTTCGCAATCTCCATGGCGCGCTGAAAAGTCTGGCTGTCGGTATTGGTAGCCAATGCCCGGACAATATCGGGTACGGATATCTCCATGGTTACGTTCATACCACCGCGAAGGTCCAAACCAAGGTTCAGTTCCCTCTCTTTGGTCTCACGATATGTATACCTCTGGATGCCAAGGTTGTAAACAGTCTGGTTCATCATGGAGTCCAGATAAAACTGCTCAGCTTCCCTGGCTATCGAGTCCAGGTAGAACATCATCAATGTTTCATCGCCGTCTGCCAATCTGCGGGCCTGCTCCACGTATCTCTCACTGCGGGAATAGCTTTTGGCATCCCGCTCAACCTTCCTGGCAAAATAGGTAAAGGAAAGCTGGTAGAGACAAACCACCGCAAAAGCAATGGCAAAAAATCTTATCAAACCTTTGTTCTGCATGTTGTTGCAATTTATGTAATCATTTTATCTTAAAAAAAGCGACCGCAAAGTTAATTGATTTTTTTCGCAAAAGGAAATAATATATGAAACAATCTGATAAAATAAGGATAAGATTAAGGTTGAGGTTAAGGTTAAGGCTGAGGTTAAGGATGGGGTTTGCGGGTGTATGAGGGGTGGGTGTGAAGATCGGGGTTGAGGCGGTGTGTCATGATAGTAAGGAGTAAGAAGTAAGCAGATCGTTGGAAGGTATTTTTAGAGGTTTGGGTTTACCCGGAGTGAGGGCAATGTTTTACTGGGTTAAAGAATTATGGGGCAAAGGGTTGTATAGGCAAAGGGTTGCAGGGGTGAAGGTTGTAAGGTTTTCATAAATCAATGTATATGGATCAGGCGGTAACCATGAGTACATTGTTGGGATAATCTATGACTGCCCCGAGTTTAAGGAGCAGGTCCCCGCCCATTACCATGTCGATGCGTGGAAGGTTGCGGCGTGCATACAACTGCCGGATCTCGTGCATGTCGATCAGCAGGATCTCCAGGTTTTGTATGGTTGTGTTGCCAAGCGAAAAGGAGGGGATAAGGGTATACCAGGTTTCGATCTGCCCCGCTCCCATACCGGTGAAATGGTTGTCGTAAGCGCTGATATCCGGATTGTCGAGGTATTTCTTTGCCCTTGCGAGGTCCATCACCGATTTGGATGCTCCTGTATCTATCAGCACATTGGCTTTCCAGTCGTTGATCACAGCGTGCAACATCAAATGGCAGCCGCCGCCATCCATGCGGATTACATCGAGCGGGATCTTATACATAATTGCCGGGGGGATTTTTATCAATACCTTCTGGTCATGTCCCTAATACAAAGAAAATAGGCCCGGACTTCCTGAGCATAAACCTGCGGAGATGCACCAGGGAAGCAGGCCTTCAGACAGGAACATAAGCCGGTATTATTCTGCTTTATGTTCTTCGCTGATAATTCCCATGCCTTTATGGATGGCTTCTTCGTTAAGAGGGATCAGGTGGTGGTAGCGCTCCGGCAATACCTTTTCCAGGCCTTTGATCACGTTTTCGAGTTCGATAATGGGTTTAACCTTCAGGAAGCCCCCTATGACGATCATATTGAACACTTTGGTATTGTTCATCTTAACTGATTCGTCGTAGGCTGCGATGGAGCATATATTGATGTCCTTCCTTTCGGGTTTCCTTGTCATCCCGTTTTCCTCATAAATGAGAAGGCCGCCGGGCTTAACTGCCTGTTCAAACTTGTCCATCGAAGGCTGGTTCAGTACGATGGCGGTATCAAACTCCGTAAGAACGGGCGAACTAATCTGTTCGTCGCTGATGATGGCCGTACAGTTTGCGGTACCTCCCCGCATTTCGGGGCCGTACGAAGGCATCCAGCTCACTTCTTTTCCCTGCATCACACCGCTGTAACAGATGATTTGGCCCATGGAGAGCACTCCCTGCCCCCCGAAACCGGCTATAATAATTTCTTCGCTCATATCACTGATCTTTTATGTATGTTGTATTATGTAGAAAGCACCAGTTTATCCCCCGTCAGGATGGGACCTTGATGTCGCCCAGCGGGTAGAAGGGGAACATATGTTCTTCCATCCATTGGTTCGACTGTGCCGGGGTCATCTTCCACCCGGAGGGGCAATTGGAAACGATCTCCACCAGGCAGGTTCCTTTATTCAGTTTCTGATATTCAAGGGCTTTTTTCAGGGCTCTCTTTGCTTTCCTGGCATTGGCAGGTTTATGTACCGAGTGCCTTGTCACGTAGTATGTGCCGGGCAGTTCTGCGACGAGCTCGGTGATCTTCAGGGGGTTTCCCATGCTTTTGATGTCGCGGCCCCGCGGAGAGGTAGAGCTTTTCATCCCCTCAAGGGTTGTGGGTGCCATTTGACCGCCTGTCATGCCGTATATCCCATTATTGATAAATACGATAAGGATATTTTCCCCGCGGTTGCATGCGTGGATGGTTTCGGCGGTGCCGATGGCGGCCAGGTCTCCGTCGCCCTGGTAGGTAAAAACGTATTTATCAGGCATGGTGCGCTTGATGCCGGTAGCCACGGCGGGTGCCCTTCCATGGGCAGCCTCCTGCATATCCACATCAAAATAATAGTAAGCCAGCACAGAACATCCAACCGGGGCCACTCCGATGGTGTCTCCCTGGATGTCCAGCTCGTCGATTGCCTCAGCCAGCATCCTGTGTGCTGTTCCATGGCCGCAGCCAGGGCAGTAGTGAAGCACACGGTCTGTCATCACACCGGTCTTTTCGTAGACCAGGTTTTCCGGATTAATGATATTGCTTTCAGACATATGTTATCCTCCGATCATTTTTTGTTCAAACGCTTTTAAGATTTCATCAGGGCTCGGGATCATCCCGCCAAAGCGGCCATAAAACTCAACAGGCACCTGCCCCTGCACAGCCAGTCTGACATCCTCAACCATCTGGCCTGCATTCATTTCTACGGTAAGAATACCTTTCACCTGGCCGGCAAGCTGACGGATCTTTTCTGACGGAAAGGGGAAGAGGGTCTGCGGGCGGATAAGGCCAGCTTTGATCCCTTTAGCACGGGCCATTTCCATTGCTTTCCGGGTAATTCGTGCACACGAGCCAAAAGCCACAAACAGGTATTCGGCATCATCGCACTCATAAGTTTCGAAGCGGATCTCGTTCTTTTCAATCTCGCGGTATTTTGCCTGTAAACGCAGATTTACCTTTTCCTGCTCTTCCGACTGAAGCTGAAGAGAAGTCACAATGGCGCTGGGTTTGCCGGGTTTCTTACCCACTGTGGCCCACTCATATTCAGTGGTGTCGCGGGGTTCCTGCCCGAAAAGCTCAACCTTTTCCATCATCTGTCCGATAATGCCATCCGAAAGGATCATCACAGGGTTACGGTACTTAAAGGCCAGTTCAAAACCAAGCCTGACGTAATCGACGCTTTCCTGCACCGTAGCCGGGGCGAGTACAATAAGCTTATAATCGCCATGGCCGCCGCCTTTTACCGCCTGAAAATAGTCAGACTGTGAAGGCTGGATGGTTCCCAGGCCGGGGCCTGCACGCACTACGTTTACAACCAGGCAGGGCAGCTCTGCCCCGGCAATGTAAGATAAGCCTTCCATCTTCAGGCTGATGCCCGGACTGGATGAAGAGGTCATGGCCTTCTTGCCGCAGCCGGCTGCACCATAAACCATATTGATGGCTGCCACCTCGCTCTCGGCCTGCAACACCTGCATTCCCGTCCGGTCTGCAGGGTTCTCCCGCATCAGGTATTCAATGACCTCTGACTGTGGCGTAATGGGATATCCAAAATAGGCATCAGCCCCTGCCCTAATGGCAGCTTCCGCCAAAGCCTCATTGCCTTTCATTAATCGTAACTCTTTCATCTGTTTATGTTTTTTCAACTAATTGTAATTGAAATGTTTATGTTCTTGTCAAAAGTTCATGGGTTGTGTTGCAACTGTCAAAATGTCGAAATATCATCCCCCGAAGACATTAAAGCCCGCTTCTTATTACTGCCTATTACTTCCTACTTCTTGCTTCCACTTCCCATCCACGTCTCCACATCCTCCAGCCTGGGCGCTGGCATCCAGCTTCTTACTACCTACTTCTTACTTCCTTCTTCCTTCCTCCGTACCGGCTTTTCGCGGTATACCGTAATGACTGCATCCGGACACACCACCGCACAATTGGCGCAGCGATACAATTTGCATTCACCTTCATGGCATAATGATACCCTTTGGCATTTACCTCATTGCTCAGGGCCAGTACCTGCTCAGGGCAGACTGATAAACAAACCTCACAGCCCTTGCACTTCTCTATATTAATGACAACATCTCCTTTTCTCGCCATTGTATGTATATTTTTGTAGTGAACTATTCGTTATTAACACGTTATGACAATTTGCCCGATTGATAAAAAATTAACAATTCAAGCTGAGACAAAACTATAATTATTTATTCAAACTACAGAAGATTGGACAAATTATTTTATTACATACCCCGCAAAATGCGTCATTACAATCGGTTACAGAAAAAATTATAACGATTCTAAAGAAGTGGCGAATCAGTAAAAATGTGTATTTTTACAGTGTGATGAAGAAAAAGCCAAAAAGCGGGTTTTCGAAATTTCTCAGGGGGGGCTGATCCTTCTTGAGATCGCTGTGTTGTTGCCGGTTCTGGCCCTTCTGGTCAGCAACCAGGTGATCCGTGTTTCTTCAGAAGCTCACCTCTACGACTCGCTTGATGAATTGCCCTACCATCATGTCGGCCTGGTCCTTGGAACTTCTCACCGGGTGCGTAACGGCGGGCCCAACCCCTATTTTCACAACCGGATGGCAGCGGCTGCGGATCTTTACCATTCAGGCAAAGTACGCTATCTGATCGTGAGCGGGGACAACCGAACGCCTTATTACAACGAGCCCCGCGTAATGCGCAACGCCCTGGTCGACCTGGGCGTTCCGGGAGAAAACATCTATAAGGACCATGCAGGATTGCGCACACTGGATTCAGTGGTGCGTGCCCGGGATGTTTTCGGCCAGGACAGCATCACCATTGTTTCGCAACGATTTCATAACCAGCGGGCCGTCTACATTGCCCGGCACCATGGGATGGAAGTGGCTGCATACAATGCCGGAGACGTACCTCATCACAACAGCGACAGGACGCGCATGAGGGAATGGTTCGCCAAAACCAATGTCTTCTGGGACATCCTCACCAACAAACAGCCGCAACAACTGGGAGATCCGGTCACAATCGGCCAGGAATAGAATGCCACTCACCAAATCTTTTCTCGCTATGGATATTCAGGAAAAAATCAAAAAAACATTTGAAGAAGCAGCAAAACCTCTTCGCACAGGCGAACTGGCCGAACTGGCAGGGATCGACAAAAAAGAGGCGGAAAAGGCCATCAAAAAGATGAAAGAAGCGGGCAGCATCTATTCGCCCAAAAGGTGCTATTACGACATCAAAAAATAGCCCCGGCCCTTGCCTTACATTCCTTTCAGGCCGGCTGCAGATCTTATTTCAAGACCTGGAGATACCTGTCGCGTATCGCCCGGACGTGTTCGGGTGTTATGTGTTTTTTGTATATCCTGACCAGGTTAAGTAGCTCCCCGTCCTTTATGATAGTTGCCTGGGCAGCATCGAAGTAAAGGATGCTGGTGTCGTACCTGGCCTCTGTGGTAAGAGCCTTAAACTCATCCCAGCTAAGGTAAGCTGGCAGCTTAAAGTAAGCCTTGGTGTCGTCCTCTGCATCCATAAACATACCCTCACCCAGGTCATCAACATAGAGGATCTTGGACAGCCGGATGATAGCCATCTGGTCCGTTATGGTGCGTTGTTTCTTTTTGAAGCCGATCCCGTGTTGTTTCATTCCCTGCTGCACTATGGGCACCTGGTTAAAGTGGAGGATGTTTTTGATGCGGCATACCTGGCATGTTCTGTCCTGCAGAAACAGCCTGCCGGGATCCACAGTCACAGGGTTGCGCCTATTTTCGTTCATCATGCTGGCAGCCCTCCATACCTCCATCAGCGAATACTCCTTATCCAGCACGCAGTAAATATGCGGGTCGGGCTTCCCCATAGGAGCATCCAGATAATAGCCAAAAAACGGGGAGGTCGACTCCAGCACGCAGCTGTTGCCTGAGGTCATTTCAGGTTCCAGCGTACTCAGCGGTTCTTCTTTCAGAATCTCGCAGTAAAAACCTTGCACTCTTTGTGTTTGCATGAGAATCTTGTTACCGGGTTTGCTACCACAAGTTACAATTTTTTTTGGAAACGATAAGATGGGAAGATGGGGAGATGAGAGGATGGGAGGATGAGAGGATGAGAAGATGGGGAGACGGAGAGATGGGAAGACGGAGAGATGGGAAGACGGAGAGATGGGAAGACGGAGAGATGGGAAGACG
>LCWY01000065.1_pt1 | contig 15041 bp, 10 predicted proteins | sample 348741 | NCBI WGS metagenome assembly LCWY01 (sample SAMN03565343, study PRJNA281982) | anaerobic digester metagenome | biome: Anaerobic digester; feature: Alkaline_Metagenome_Assembly_A; material: Alkaline anaerobic digester sludge; isolation source: anaerobic digester run at haloalkaline... | reverse complement strand
GCCCGTTCATTGCCAGGGCGCGCATTTCATCTTCTCCGGGATAGACATATACGGGGCCAATGTGGCGAACCCGTTTTGATACAGCCTCAACGAAAGGTTTTCCGTATGCAATACCGCCGGTGAGCAGGATAGCATCCACTTCGCCTTCCAGTACTGCCGACATGGCGCCGATCTCTTTGGCTACCTGGTAAGCCATGGCATCCTGTATAAGAATGGCTTTCTCGTCGCCGGCCTTGGCCCTCTTTTCAACCTCATAGGCGTCGTTGGTGCCCAGGTAGGCGACCAGCCCACCCTGCCCTGTGATCATCTTCCGGATCTCTTCCTCGCTGTATTTCCCGCTGAAACACATTGTCACGAGTGCGCCCGCCGGAAGGGTTCCGCTGCGCTCAGGGGAAAAGGGCCCTTCGCCATCAAGCGCCTGGTTGACGTCGATCACACGGCCCCGGTAATGCGCGCCCACACTGATACCTCCGCCGAGATGAGCCACGATCAGATTTAACGCCTCATACTTGTTGGAGACCGACTTCGCATGTTGCCGCGCAATAGCTTTCTGGTTCAGCGCATGGAAGATCGAGATGCGCTCAAACTCAGGATGCCCGGAGATCCGGGCGATGTCGTCGAGCTCATCTACAACAACCGGGTCGGCAATATAAGCACGGGCCCCGGGAACAGAACGGGCAATATCGTGGGCGATCAACCCCCCCAGGTTGCTGGCATGCTGCCCCAGGACACCCACCTTTAAGTCTTCCGTCATGGGCTCGTTAACCTCATAAACGCCCGAAGGAATAGGCCTTATCAAACCGCCGCGGCCAACGATCACCTTGATGGTGCTGACCTCAAAAGAGGCACTCTCCAACTCGTCCAGGATAATCTGCTTGCGAAACGCATACTGGTCCGTGATCTTTTCGAAACCGGCAAGGTTTTCGGTTGAATGTTTGATGTTCTTCAGAAAAACCTCTTTGGTGTTGTCAAACACCGCGATTTTTGTAGACGTGGACCCAGGGTTAATGGCCAGGATCAAATTTTCTTCCATCTGTTTGTGTTTTATATGTTTGCTTCATGTGTTTGTAATTTTTCAACTAGCTGGTTATCTGGTGTTTATTTTTTCAACAGAACTCCCCCGTGACAATAATCATCCTCCTGTGTGTCAGAAATCCTGTCATGGGCGTTTTATCTGTTGATAAATTGTTTGGTGCGATTCTCAATAATGACGTATCTACACTACGATGATGCTCCGGGCCACCCTAAACCACAGCGCAAACGAAATCTCTTTTTCAGTTTGCGGTTTTACAGCTGCCGGGTTTGTTGTGTTTCGGCAAAAAGCCTGAGACACTAACAGTTTATATGTTTGTGTTTTGTTAATGCTTACTTCTTGACCGTACTCCCAATCCTTGCCACCCCGCTCTCAATACCCTCAACGGCAGAAAAGACCCCCCACAGTTGTTTGCTGGCCGGCCTTTTAGCCTACGGCAGCTGCCAGTGCAATGCTGTTAAGCTTCGTTTCGTCGGTGTCGGCACGGGATGTCAAAACGATAGGAGCAGCGGCCCCCAGGATTACGGCAGCACACTTTGCCCGGGCGAAGTAAATAAAGGCCTTGTAAAGCCCGTTTGCCGCGTCAATGTCGTCTGGTACCAGAATATCTGCATCACCGGCTACAGGGCTGTTTATACCTTTCAGATCGGCGCTTTTTTTGCTGACCGCATTGTCAAAGGCAAGCGGCCCGTCGATAATGCAGTTTTTAATCTGTCCACGATCCCCCATTTTGGCAATGGCGCTGGCCTCCATGCTCGACTTCATGGCAGGGTTTACTGTTTCCACTGCACTGAGCATGGCCACCTTGGGCTTTTCAATGCCCAGCTGCTGAAAATACACTACCGCATTGCGGGTTATGCTTACTTTTTCCATGAGCTCCGGTGAAATATTCATGGCAGCATCCGTTAACCCAATCAGTTTGTGGTAGGAGGGAAGTTCAAAAATGGCCAGGTGAGAGATCTGCTCGCCCGTACGAAGCCCAAACTCCTTGTTTAGCACCGCCTTTAGCAACACAGCCGTTCCCAGGTTACCCTTCATAAGGACCTCTGCATCCTTTTCCCTGACCATTTTCACTGCCCTGGCAGCAGCTTTGGCATTGTCAGGCTCGTTGATCACCAGAAAAGGCTTTAGGTCATAGGCCTGTTTGTCGGCAATCTCCCGGATCCTGGCTTCGTCTCCAATAAAAATGGGGTCCACCAGGCTGTTGTCCCGGGCGCTCATTACGGCCCCCATGGCATGCGCATCATGCGCGGCAGCCAATACCAAACGCCGGCGACTGTGACCCCTGGCCATGTCGTGTAGTGTGATAGCTTCGTTAACATATGTTTTGGGATTAATTGATTGCGTTTCGTCCTCAAAAGTAAAAAAAAGATATGAAACGCCGTTGCAGGATTTTGGCAGAAAGCTTCGATGCCGGAAGGAGCAGCCGCCCCCTTCCCCCTGAAAGGCCCATGACAGGTTTTTGACAAGGGGGATGATTATTGTCACGGGGGGTGTGTTCAGACTAAGCAGGCTATTAACTATTGGCTATTGACCAGCAGGACTAATTGTTGGAAGTTTGGAGCTGACAGGCCCTGGAAAGCAAAAAGCAGGAATAATAAGGCAACGGAGGCGCGTTGACGAAGCTCCGGGTGCGAAACGATTGGGGAGCAAGGCGATTCGGGATTAAGGCTGAGCGTTCGTGGGGCATTGAGCTGCAAGCGCCTGCGGGGCAAAACCATATCAGAAAAGATGCCTGAACGGCACGAGTACCCACTCGAAAAACTTCTGAATGGTAGGGCGCTGCTTCCAGCTTTGGTAGTGGAAAGTCTCAGACTCCTTGCGTGTCTCGTTGAAATGATTGATCATCTGGCGCACCAGGCTTTTATGGCTCCCGGCAAGGCAAATCTCGTGCATATACCGGAAACTCCGGTAGTCGAAGTTCGATGACCCGACAATAAAATATTTTCTGTCGGCCAGAAACATCTTGGAATGAAGGTTCTGGGGAAGGAAGAAGTAAATGTTGACCCCGTGCTCTGCCAGCTCGCCAAAATATTTCGAAGACAAGACATCCATGATGCCCACGTCAGACTTTTTGGGAATGTGCACGTGTACCTTTACGCCGCGGTCAGCTGCATCTGTAAGGGCTTTGCGAAGATTGCTTCCCGGCAGGAAATAAGGCGTTTCAATAACAATCTCCTTTTGGGCTGCCTGGATGAGCTCAAGATGCTTCTTCTTTACAGGCTGAAAAGCCAGGGAGGGCACATCCCGGATGATCTCCATCCCGTCAAAGGAAATCGTCCTGGTATAGGATAATTTATCGTAAAAGTACTTGTTATAGATCTTGAAGTTCTCTTCGATAACGCGCTTAAACTTTTTTGCAATACCGCCCCTGATGCGGAACATGGATTCGCGCCAGTTCAGGGCGTAGCTCACGATATTGGCCGAGCCGATCCAGGTGATCTCATCGTCGATCACCAGGATCTTGCGGTGATCCCTCCGGTGGTTCTTGGTGAAGGTGTCCAGGTTAAACCGGATCTTCTTGAAAAACTTAAGTTCAGCACCCTCATCAACCAACTCCTGGAAAAAAGAATAGCTCGAAGAGGCCCCCCAGGAGTCAATAAGAAGTTTGATCTTTACCCCTTCGCGGCATTTTTTCAACAGGTAGTCGCGAAACCTGACCCCCATAGGGTCATTGCGAAAACGATAGATTTCAAGAAAAATATACCGCGACGCCTTTTTAATATCGTTCAGCATCGCGGTATAATAAGAAAGTGAGTCTGAGAGTAAACGTATTTGCAGGTCCTGGCTGGCTTCCATAGCTTCTCTGGTATTACCGGGCTAAGGCCCGAAACATAACCAAAGATATAAAATTGTAGAATAATGTGCTAACGGATCGCCACCTAATGCTTACGAAACCTTGATCTGCTTGCTCAGCCTTGCCTTGTCGATCTTGGGAACCGTAATGTACAGTATCCCGTTGTCATACCTGGCTTTGATGTTCTCAGCATCAGCCGTTTTTGGGATAGAGAACGAACGGGTAAACGCATCCATGTCGAACTCCCTGCGCAGGAATTCACCCTCCTGCTTTTCATCTTCTTTCTTTTCAAATGTGACGGTAAGAATGTTCTCTTCCATCTCCATGTTGAAATCCTCTTTTTTCATCCCCGGCACCGCCAGCTGGATCTCAAAGGCTTTTTCGCTTTCCAGGATGTTGGTTGCAGGTACGCAGCCACAGTTCCTTTCAAACCCGGTTTCAAAATCTCTGTCAAACATCTGGTCCATCATCGGACGCTTATGCCATCTGATAATTGTCATGATTGTTTCCTCCTGTTTTGGTGATACAAGTAATTTTTTCCTTCCTGATCACAAAAGCCGTTCCTTTGCGTACCGTGGGCAAAAAACAGCCATTTTGGCGCAGAAAAGTTGCCAAAACAAGGGTATTATGCAAATAACCGGTCAAAATGGCTGTTTTTTCGCGGGTTTGTTTTTTTTCCTTATGTTTGGCGGAAATTTCAAAAAATCGAATATTAACACCATAAAACAGTTGTATCATGGAAGAAAATCAATATTTGCTTAATCCCAATCCACTGGTTCGTTTCTTACACAAATCACCCGCCGAGTTTACCAAAGAGGACATCATGCGTTTTGTCCAGGAGAACGAGATCGAGGTGTTGAACTTTCGTTATGTGGGGGGCGACGGGCGGCTGAAGGCCCTTAATTTCCCTATTCAGAGCAGGGAGCATCTCGACACCGTCCTGTCTACCGGCGAGCGTGTTGACGGCAGCAGTCTGTTCACCTTTCTGGAGGCCGGCTCTTCCGACCTCTATGTAATACCCCGGTTCCGCACCGCTTTCATGAATCCGTTTTCTGAGATCCCGACACTTGATATCCTGTGCTCCTATTACGACAAAGACGGCAAGCCGATGGAAAGTGCGCCTGAAAACATCATGCGCAAGGCTTACCGTGAGATGGTTGAAAAGACAGGTTACGGCATGGAGGTGATGGGCGAGATCGAGTATTATGTGATCAGCGAGAAAGACCCCCTGTACCGCGCCACCGACCAGCGGGCCTATCATGAGTCAGAGCCTTTCGTGAAGTGGGAGCAGCTGAGGCTGGATGCGATGATGGCCATGGCACAGACCGGTGCCCAGATCAAGTATTCGCATTCGGAGGTGGGCAATTTTTCTGATGACGAATTTGATTATGAGCAGAATGAAATTGAGTTTCTTCCTACGGACGTGGAGTCGGCTGCCGACCAGCTAATCATTGCCAAATGGATCCTTCGTCAGGTTGCTTACCAGTATGGTGTAACGATGAGCCTGGCACCGAAGATCACTGCTGGCAAGGCCGGAAGCGGCATGCATATCCACATGCGTATCATGAAAGACGGGGAGAATGTAACGCTTCAGGACGGCCGCATCAGCGATCCTGCGCGAAAGGCTATTGCAGGGATCCTGGACCTGGCCCCCTCCCTGTCTGCCTTTGGCAACACCATACCTACCAGCTATTTTCGCCTTGTTCCCCACCAGGAGGCTCCCACCAACGTCTGCTGGGGCGAACGCAACCGTTCCACACTCATCCGTGTCCCCCTGGGCTGGGTAGCTCGGGCGATATGGTTGCCAGGGAGAACCCCAACGAGTGCCCGCAGGATAAAGATCAGCGCGACAAACAGACCTTCGAGTTTCGCTGCCCCGACGGATCGGCAGACATATACCTGCTGATCGCCGGCCTGCTGGTGGGTGCCCGCCACGGGCTGGAGATGCCCAACGCCCTGGAGATTGCTGAAAAAACCTATGTGGATGTCAACATCTTTGACGAAAAACACAAAGCACGCCAGGAGCAGCTTGCACAGCTTCCCTACTCATGCAAAAAGGCGGCTTCTTATCTTAAAGAGCAGGCCGAAGCATATAAGAAATACAACGTGTTTCCCGACACGCTCTTAGAAGGTGTGATCAGCACGCTGGAATCCTACAACGATGAAAACCTGCGTGAAAAACTAAGCGGAAATACCGAAGAGACCATGAAGCTGGTCAGGCGTTTCTTGCATTGCGGATAGCCTCTACCAGGGAGCCGGCCAGCCGGCTGGCTCCAATTCGGAACCACTTGCTGTTCAACCGCCTGGAGCCCAGCACCTCGCGCGTGAGACGATAATAGGAAAGAGCCGTGCTGGGGTCGGAAATGCCCCCGGCCGGCTTGATACCGGTCATCTGGCCGGTTTTTTTATGGTGATCGCGAATGGCCTCCAGCATAACCAGCATTGCTTCCGGCGTGGCAGCCGGCTTCACCTTGCCGGTCGACGTCTTCAGAAAATGACAACCCGCCTCCAGGGCGATCTCGCTGGCGCGCCGGACGTTCGTGGCGGTCTTTAGCTCGCCGGTTTCCAGGATGACCTTCAGGTGAGCATCCTTGCAGGCCTCACGAATGGCGGCGATCTCATCGTAAACCTCATTGTACTCGCCCTCCAGGAACTTGCCGCGCGAAATAACCATGTCGATCTCTTCTGCACCCTCGTCCACGGCATAACGCACCTCTGCCATCTTCACGAAAAGCGGCGACTGGCCCGAAGGAAAAGCACCGGCTACTGAAGCAACCCGGATGCCGCTTCCCTGGAGCAACTTACGTGCCTGGGCCACAAAGGGCGGATATACACAAACCGCTGCAACATTGGGCAAGCCGTCGGGCAAGGCCGAATAGGAAGCAGCCTGGCTGCACAACTCCCCCACCCGCTTTTTGGTATCCGTACCCTCCAAGGTGGTAAGGTCTATAAAACCAAGTAAGTCAGCATAAACTTTCGCCAGGTCAGACTCTTTACGAGCATCCTGCAATAGTTTCTCCGTGCGCTGCCTGACCTCGTCGTCAGAAACCGCGGGGGTCTTTGTAAAATCCGTCATAAAGCTTACAGTTTTAGAAAAAACGCTTTTGGAAACGTAAAGGTAATATATTTTTACAAAGAATACAGCCCCCCGCCATATGCTCTGTTCAAAAACAAAAAATCGCGGATTTTTCGTTTTATTTGTAAAGCTTATTATTTTTGTTCTATTATAGGCCAGAACTTCACCGGCTGATCGTTCGCTTACCAAACATTATTGCTGCCTTTCGCGAAACGCCGGTTCTTTTTGCCTGAACAGGAAAAAAAACGTCAACAAAAGCAACAACATGATCCTTTTTACCGGATGCGAAGTATATTCGCCGGCATACCTGGGGCCAGCAGACGTATTGGTAGCAGGAAGCCAGGTGGTGGCCGTACAAAAGAAGATATCCCTCCCGGCAGGCCTGGAGGCGGAGGTTATTAACGGCCGGGGCCTGAAGCTGCTCCCCGGCCTTATCGACTCCCATGTGCATATCGCTGGGGCGGGCGGAGAAGGCGGCCCCGCCAGCAGAACGCCGGAGATGCCACTGAGCCGCATGCTCGAAGCAGGAGTGACCACCGTGGTGGGATGCCTGGGAACAGACGGCCTGACCCGCGACCTGCGGGCGGTGCTTATGAAAGCCAAAGGGCTGCGCGAAGAAGGTGTAAGCGCCTATATGTACACGGGAGCCTACCAGGTGCCTCCCCCCACCATCCTCGGCGACGTGGGAAAAGATATCAGCATGATAGAAGAGGTGATAGGCACCGGGGAGATCGCCTTGTCAGACCACAGATCCTCCACCCCCACAATCTCAGAACTTATCCGGCTCGCAGCCCATTCACGTGTGGGCGCCATGCTCGGAGGCAAGTCCGGGATTGTCAACATCCATATGGGCGACGCAGAAAACCCATTTCAACCGCTTTATGATGCCGTAAACCTGAGCGAACTCAAGCTGACCCAGTTCCTTCCCACACACTGCAACCGGAACGACTATATCTTTGAAGATGCCAAAACCTACGGGAAACACGGCTATGTAGATTTTACCACCAGCTCGTACCCCATCTTCCCCGACGAGGAGATAAAGCCCTCGAAGGGCATTGTGGACCTGCTAAAGGCAGATGTTCCCCTGGCACACATTACCATGAGCAGCGACGGCTCCGGCTCTCTCCCCCAGTTCGATGAAAAGGGAGAACTGGTAAGGCTGGAGTCCGGAGGGCTGAAATCGATGATGGACGAACTTCGCGACTGCGTGCTGGAAGAAGGGTTAAAGCTTGAAGAAGCCGTGCAAACGGTCACCTCCAACGTGGCTGCTATCCTCAAACTGCGCAGGAAAGGCCAAGTGGCACCGGGCAAGGATGCCGACCTCGTGCTTGTCGGCAAAGACTTTCAGATTGTCCATCTCTGTGCCATGGGCAGGATGATGGTAAAAGACGGGGTGATGTTGCGGAAGGGAACGTATGAGTAGATTTGCGGCCGGGAACTTAGATCATTTACCAAACCATTATAAAACTAAAACCACAACACCATGAAGAACATCTTTCTTTCCATGTTAATCTTGCTGATGACTGCCCTGGTGGTCAAGGCAGACCGTATAACGGTGAGCGGTGTGGTGACCTCTGTCGACGAAGGAGACATCACATTGCCGGGTGTCACCGTAACGGTGCAGGGTACCACACGGGGTACCATCACAGATGGGGACGGGCGATACCAGATCGCCGTACAACCCGACGACACGCTCACGTTTTCTTTTGTGGGGATGAAGCCAAGAACTATCCCCGTAGACGGCAGGACGGTTATCAACGTCGGCCTTGAGCTTGATGTCGCGGAGCTGGGAGAGATCGTCGTTACCGGGTACGGCACCGAGTCGCGCCGCCTGATATCAGGCTCCGTCGGCGTGGTGAGCTCCGAAGACCTACAGGAGTCAAGCATGCGCACCATCGACGGGGTACTCCAGGGTCGGTCGGCAGGCCTGCAGATAACACAGAGCTCAGGAACGCCCGGCGCCGCCAACGCCATCCGGATCAGGGGCAGCAGCTCCATATCGGCCGGAAACCAGCCGCTTATCGTGGTCGACGGGATCCCGGTGACAACGGGTGACTTCGGACAGGTAGGCTTCTCCGGGCAAGGCATCGACGCCCTCTCAGACATCAACCCCAACGACATCGAGTCGGTGACGGTGCTGAAAGATGCTTCGGCCGCCGCCATCTACGGGGCCAGAGCTACCAACGGGGTGATCCTCATCACCACCAAACGGGGCGACAAAGCCGAGACGCGTATCAGCTTCAATGCCACAACCGGCATGCAGGACATCGAAAACCGGCTGGAGATGCTCAACGCAGAACAATGGCATGAGCTGAAAGGAACACAGCCGCCCGACCCCGCCGCCATGGTCGACACCGACTGGCTGGACCAGGTGCTTTCAACTGCCCCGACAATGAACTATGAGCTCTCAGCACGCGGAGGAGGCGAAGACACCCAGTTTTTTGTTTCCGGGAACTACCTGAACCAGGAGGGTGTTCTGCTGGGGACATCTTACGAAAGGCTGAGCGGCAGACTGAACCTGGATCATAACGTGAACGAACGGCTCGACATCGGGCTGAGCATGGGCGTTTCCTATGCCCTGAACAACAGGGTGGAAGGCGACCAGTCGCTCAACGCACCCCTGGCAAATGCCATCGCCAACCCCGCCATCTACCCGGTATACAACGAAGACGGGTCCTACAACGAAGAAGCTCCTTTTGCCAACCCGGTAGCCATCGGAAAAGAAGCCATCAACGAAGCGCATAACTACCGGACCCTCGGGAATGCCTTTGCCAACTACCGCATCCTGCACAACCTCACCTTTAACACCAAGTGGGGCTTTGACTACCTCAGCCTGCGCGAACACAGCTACGACCCGGCCACTACCCGCCAGGGGCCCGCTCCAACGGGATCGGGCTGGAAGGCCAGAGCAACGTGCTGAACATCGTTTCGAACAACACCCTGCGCTATGTCAACGTATTTGACGAAGCACATAATATGGAGCTGCTCGGCGGATACTCCTTTGAGCTCTTTCAGCGCCGCAACTCCTTCATCCGGGGGGTCGACTTCCCCAACGCCTATTTCCAGTACATCAGCGAAGCAGGTACCATTTCCAATGCATCCGCAGGCGCCACCGACAGAGGCATGAACTCCTTCTTTGGCCAGCTGAGGTACAACTACGACTACAGGTATATCCTGTCTTTCACCGCGCGGTACGACGGATCCTCGCGGTTCGGCGAAGAGAACCGCTACGGATTCTTCCCCGCAGCATCTGTGGCATGGCGTATATCGGAAGAAGACTTCTTCAGGGCCTGGAACACGCCCGTAAACGAACTGCGCCTGCGCGCCGGATACGGAATTACCGGTAACGACGGAATCCCCGACTTTGCCTACCTTTCCCTCTTCGGAGGAGGTGCAAACTACCTCGGACAGTCGGGCATCTTCCCGCGGGGCATCGCAAACCCGGAACTCAAATGGGAAACCACCTACCAGTACAACGCAGGGCTGGATGTCGGCCTCTTTAACGACCGTATCGAAGTCAGCGTCGACTACTATTACAACCACACCAAAGACCTCCTCTTCAGCCGCCCCATTTCCTTCACAACAGGATACGGCAGCATAACATCCAACATCGGCGAGCTCGAAAACAGGGGCGTGGAAGTGACCCTCAGCACCGTGAACTTCGAAAACAGGGACTTCTCCTGGAGCACCGACTTCAACATCAGCAGAAACAGGAACAAAGTACTCGAACTCTACGAAGGCCAGCCCCTGGATAACCTGGGCAGAGGAAGCAACAGCGTCAGGGAAGGAGAACCTATCGGGATCTTCTACGGCTATAAGAGCCTGGGTGTAGACCCCTCTACCGGCGACATCGTATTTGCCGATATCACCGGCGACGGACAGATCACCTCGGAAGACCGCACCAAAATCGGGGACCCGAACCCCGACTTCACCGGAGGTCTTACCAACCGCTTCAGGTATCAGAGCTTCGAGCTGAGCGTGTTCCTGCAGTTCTCTTACGGAAACGACATCTTTAACGGCACACGCATTTATATAGAATCCATGAAGGGTGAAGATAACCAGACCACCGCAGTTCTCGACCGCTGGCAGCAACCGGGCGACATCACAGATGTCCCGAGGGCTACCGAGCTGGACCCGAACAACAACAACCGGATCTCCAGCCGCTTTATTGAAGACGGCTCCTATCTCCGGGTGAAAAACCTGCGCCTGTCGTACCGTTTCTCCCCTGAGCTTGCCGGCAGGATCGGCATGCGGAACGCACGCGTGTTTGTGTCGGGAGAAAACGTGCTCACGTTCACCAATTACAGCGGAATGGACCCGGAGGTAAACTACGCGGGCCCGGACGATCTCCGCTTTGGAACGGACTTCTTTACCCACCCGCAGGTGCGTACTTTTTCAATAGGTGTAAACCTTGAGCTGTAGCCCCTGAACACGCCAATACATTGTAAACAAAAAAAAACCAAGATATATCATGAAAAAATCAATTTTGCTGCTCCTGGCGCTGTTTCTTTCGTTTTCGGCATGCGATGTGCTGGATGTCGAACCGTATCACAGCATCCCCGGAGAAGAAGCCATAACAAGCAGGGCAGATGTGGAAAGCGCCATCACGGGCACCTATTCAGCGCTGCAGGCAGCCGGCTATTACGGCCGTAACTACCTGGTAGCAGGAGACCTTCCTGCCGACAACCTGACATGGACGGGCACCACCGCAGGGTATAACCAGATGGACAACAACAGCATTCTTGCCGACAACGTGATCGTTGAAGGCATCTGGGCTGCGATCTACCGGGTTATCAACCGGGCCAACCACGCTATCGTACAGATCCCCCACGTGGATGAACTTACAGATGAAGACGCCAACACCTACCTGGCGGAACTGAAATTCCTCCGCGCCCTGGCCCACTTCGACCTGATGCGTATGTTCGGCCCGGTGCCTGTGCGCACCCAGCCGGCCACAGAGCACGAAGACGACCTTAACGTGCCCCGCCTGCCCTATGAAGATGTCTATGCACAGGTGTATGAAGACCTGGACTTCGCCGAAGCATACATCAGGACAAATGTGCAGCAGGGGCTGGCATCCAAGGCCGCCGTGCAGGCACTCAGGGCAAGGGCGAAGCTCTTCGAATATGCGACCACAGGACAAAACGATGTGCTCCATGCTGCTGCCGCGGAAGCTACAGACGTAATCGAAGACTACGGCCTGAGCTTGGTGCCCTATGAATCCCTCTTCGCCGACGGGACCAACAACGAGTCCATCTTCGAAGTGGACTTCTACGAACAAGCCCGGAACCGGCTGGCAGAGTATTTCTTCCCCACAGCACTGAGCGGAAGAAGGGAATTCTCCCCTACGGAACACCTGTATGAAAAATACCACGAAGATGACGTCAGAAGAGACCTCTCCATCGGCGTCGACGGCGATAACTATTATGTTATCAAGTACGACGACATCGAAACAGGTACCGACAACGTATATGTGTTTCGTCTTGCCGAGATGTACCTCATACGTGCAGAGGCTTACGCCATGCTGGGAGAAAATCTGGACCAGGCACGCGACGACGTGAACGCCATCCTGGACAGGGCGGGATTAAGCCCCATAGATACAACAGACCCTGAGGCCCTGCTCGACATCATACACGAGACCAGGCAGCTTGAGTTTGCCTTCGAGGGCCAACGCTGGTTCGACCTGGCGCGAAGCGGAAGGGCCGTGGAAGAACTGGACGGCGTAGACGATGAATGCCAGACGCTCTTCCCCATTCCCCTGGGCGAGCTGCTTACCAACTTCCACGAAGACATGTATCAAAACGAATGCTATTAAACATGAGCGCAAGGGGAGAATGGCCTGAAGCGAAGGGACTGGGCCTGCCCTTTGTGCGGGTTGAAGCAGGGCAGCGGGCAAGGATCTGGCCGGGCCACCCTTTCCCTCTAAAGCAAGAAGCGGTATACGCAGCACCTGGCTGCGCACCGAAATATAAAATTTGAAAACCAACTAGCAACAAAATTACAAACCCATGAAAAACCTTTTGAAAATAATGAGCCTGCTGGTCGTGCCGGCCCTCATCCTTTCCCTGAACGCCTGCTCGGAAGATGATATAGATGTGCCTGCGGCCAGCACACAAGCCAATTTTGACTATGAGGTCGAGGTAAAAACTGACGCCGAAACCGGTGAGATATACTATGAGGTGTCATTCGAGAACAAATCCCTTCATGCCGTATCCTATCACTGGGACTTCGGTAACGGAAACACATCAGATGAGAAGCACCCTGTTGAGATATATCAGGAAGACGGCATATATGAGGTGGTTTTGACCGTGGAGCCCGAACAGGACCTGCATTACAACAACCTGGAAGCCACCGAACGCCTGAGCCTGGTATCCACCATCTTCAGGGAGCGCTTCGACGATCCGGAGCTGGAAGAAGACTTCCCGCCGGAAGGGTGGACGCTGATAGACCTCAACGGCGATGGCCGTAACTGGTACTGGGACAGCTCCATGGGAGAAGACGAAATGGAGTACTATATCATGTCGGACTCCTGGGATGTAAACACCGGTGAGGCGCTCGAGCCGGACAACTGGATTATTACACCACTAATTGACCTTTCTGAGCTGGAAGAGGTAGTGCTGGAGTTCCTGGTCACCCCCCGTGCCTCGGGGCCCGAGTTCAGGACGGAGAAGTACAGCGTGCTGGTGTCGACAACAGGAACCGAAGTGGAAGACTTTGAGACCATCTACAGCGAGCGGCTGGAAGAAGACATGGAAAACTGGGTCTGGATGCTCAGGTCCATCGACCTTTCAGAGTTTGCCGGCGAAGAGGTCCATGTGGCCTTCCGCCACCACGACTCCATAGACCTCTGGTCGATCGTGCTGACAGACATCCACCTCTTTATCGGAAGCCTTTGATGTGGTAACGGTGTGCTATGACTCCGGAAGAAGACCGGCTGAGAGACCCGTAACAGCACCTGGGCTTGCAGGGATAAAACGGATCTCTCGCCCGAACATACCATAGCTTAAAACAAGGTTGAGGCTAAGGCTGTGTTTACAGTGACCGGCTATTGGCTTGTGGTAAGAAAGCTAAAAGCTAATGGCCAATAGCCAAAAGCAGCCCTGTCGACAAAAACACAAACACAAGATAATCAGCAACTTGCAAAAACATAAAATGATGAAACGAGCCATTCCAATCGAGTTAACACACAGGGGAATGATTATTGGAACGTTTCGACTTTTTGACTTTTTGACAGTTGCAACACAACCCATGAACTTTTGAGGGGAGCATAAACACCTCAATAACAATTAGTTGAAAAAACATAAACCCATGAAACACATTCTTTTATTTTCAGCCTTGCTGCTTGCCGTGGCGGGCTGCCGGCCTGCTGCTGAGCGTGCGGAGGAAGATCACCCGGAAGGGTCTTTGTTTATCATCGGGGGGGGCAGCCGTCCTGCAGAGATGGTAGAGCGCATGATAGACGAAGCGGGCATATGGGACGAGGGCTATGTTGCCATCCTTCCGATGTCAAGCTCCGTGCCTGACTCTGCCATCATCTGGGCCAGCGAACAGTTCCTTGAGCAGGGGATCACCAACATTGCAGGCTTTAACTTCCTTCCCGGGACAGAGCCGCCTGCCGAATGGGTAGACTCTGTAAGACATGCCCCCTTAATTTACATCAGCGGTGGCGACCAAAGCCGCTTTATGGACATCGTCCATGGCGGGCCCGTGATGGAGGCTATCCATGAGGCCTATGCCAACGGCGCTGTAGTCGCCGGCACGAGCGCAGGTGCTGCCGTGATGAGCGAGAAAATGATCACCGGCGACGAACTGCGACACCCCGAGTACCGGGCCACCTTCCCGGTTATTGAAGCAGAAAACCTCGACCTTGCAGAAGGGCTTGGACTGCTCACCACGGCAATCATCGACCAGCACTTCGTATGGCGCAGCCGCCACAACCGGCTGCTCACCAGCGTGCTCGAATACCCCGAACTGCCCGGCATCGGCATAGATGAGTCAACAGCCATCCTGGTAAAAGGAAACGAAGCCGAAGTGGTGGGAGTGTCACAGGTGCTCGTGTTCCGCAACCCCGAAGCATCCCGGACGCAATACGAACACAAGATGGGCGGCAGAAACCTGCAGCTGGATATTTTCCT
>LCWY01000058.1_pt1 | contig 16020 bp, 9 predicted proteins | sample 348741 | NCBI WGS metagenome assembly LCWY01 (sample SAMN03565343, study PRJNA281982) | anaerobic digester metagenome | biome: Anaerobic digester; feature: Alkaline_Metagenome_Assembly_A; material: Alkaline anaerobic digester sludge; isolation source: anaerobic digester run at haloalkaline... | reverse complement strand
GTTCAGTTTTACAGATGCCACCCTGGAGGCATGTTGCGATACCCTTTTTGTGATGAACACGATTTGGGGTGAAATCGACGCCATAAAAGAAGACCTGTGCACAGACAAAAAGGATCTGATGGATCAGTTGCTTGCTGCGCTTGACGACTACATGGATAAACAATGGGATGCCGATGCACTGAAGGGTACGCTCGATGCTGCGGCTGAATTCAAGGATAACCTGCAGGCGTTCAAGGATCAGGCCATGGATGGGTTGGAAGAAGAGATCGACAGGCTCAGTGATCTGGCAGACAACTGTAACACGGGCTGGGAAGCCGATTTTCACGACCGCTATGTGACCAACCCCTCTGTTTGCTGCACCACGGAAGGCAAGCAACAACAATACGATCGCGCGGTAAGCTCTGTTCAACGACGGTTTGACAGGCACATAAACCGCCAGATCAACGACCTGCAAAGGCGTAAAGATCAGATAGAGTCACATTATGATGCTATTATGGACCGGCTCGATGATTACATTGCCGACACACAGGATGCCCACGACCAGGCGCAGCAGGAAGCTGATGATGCATTGGACCTTGTAAATGACCTGTTTAACCAGATAAAGGATAATCTGTGCGGGATTGAGGCGCAATGGGATGACCTGTTTGCATTCATGCTGGAGAACTTTTGCTGCATTACCAAGTGTGCTGAAGAGCATGTGCCGGTACCGCCTGAGTTTGCAGAGATGGAAGATTGTCTGAAAGACCTTTTTAACAGGCTGCTTGACTGGAAGGGAAACATCCGTGAGCCTGGCGACCAGGATGAACTAAAGGACCAGGCCAACAATGTGTTTAATGCCGGCGAAGCAATGGCACAACTTCAGGAGCTCAAAGACCTGGCAGCAGAACTGGATGCAGCCGTTGATGACTTCAATGAGCAGAGCGAGCACCTGCAGATCGTCGATCTGGCATGCGGCAATCTGCACACCTACGGCTCAGGCGGGCGCAGCACGGGAAGGGTAACGGCACCCTCCGACCACAGGGGGAATCGGTACGGGGCACCTACTATGCCTAAAACGTTTGCCTATAATGCAACCGGCGAATATGCACCCAGCCGCAGAGACCGCATGGAGGCCATGCGCGAGCGCAGGGATTTTATGCGTAACCAAAGGAGCCTGATAAGTCGAATGAACCGACTGGCAGGCCGTTTGAGCAGGGGGAATGTAGAGAACAACTTTGCCGACCCTGATGCCATCGAAGCGCACGGAAAAGCGGCTGCAGTTCCGCATCACGAGCATACCGCACAGGCACTTGATCAGTTGATCGATGCTATGCTCGATGCGTTGCGCGACTGCTATGATGTGGCCAAACACCACAGACAGCGCCGGCGCTTCAACGACATCATGACAGAATGTGTGGAGTTCCGGGACGCGCTGCGGGAGCTTGATGGAAAGTATGCCGACCATGCGGAGGCGACTGCTGAAGAAGAAGCAGCCCTTCGGGCCCGCCTGGCGGAAATAGAACGGCTGATCAACCAGCTCAGGGGACGAACTTCGGCTGCAGGTTCCAGTGTTGGCGCATTGGAACGGATGATTGAAGATATCAAGAGCAAGATCAAAGAATTGCAGGGCGAGGAGGTGCACCCCGATCTGTCAGGGGAGAAACGCGAGATGATTGAGGAATTGCAGCGCCGGTTGGCTGAACTGGAGCGTCGCCTGCAGGAGGCTGAAGGCCATCTTGACGATGCAGAGAACCTTCTGGATGAGTTGGAGCGTTTGCGCGACGAGATCAGGGATGCCATTGACGAGTTCGGCGAAATCATCCCGCCGTCGCCTGTGAGCTCAACAGATGAAGCCAATGAGGCTTCCGGCAAGGTGGAGGATGAGCGTGAAGAGAAAGAGGAAGAGGCGGAGCAAATCGGGGGTCTGATCAACGAGGCCGGTGAGACTGCCGATGAGGCTGGAGGAGCCGCTGGTGGAGCCAGCGGGGGCGCATCTTCCGGGTTATCGGACGGCGACGACATGCTGGATGACCTGGATGCCTACCTCGAATACCTGCGACACCTTACTGAAGCCAAACGCGAGTACGAGCGCAGGCGCCGGCAAACAGACTGCCTGCGACTGCTGGAAGAGTACCGGGCAATGCAAGACCCGGAACCCGGCTTCTTTACCCAAATATTCGAGTGGCTCTGGAAATCCAAGGAAGAACTGGATGAGTTCCCTGAAGGGATCTTCGATGACCTGGACGAATTCCGGGAATATCTTGGCAAACTCGAAGAATGGAAGGGACGCATTGAACAGGCGATTACGCTTCTTAATGGGATAAGCGCAGATGCTGACCCGGAAGCACGGGCAAAAGCTTTTGGTGAAGTGCTTGCAATAGCCGAAGAACTTGGAGGCAAAGTGCCGGGATTTGGTGAGATGATTGGATACTATGCCACAGCATATAACGCCGCCATTGATGCCATCATGCAAATTGCTGAAGACATGAGGGGTCCGGCAGTAGCCGCTATTGATGCCTTCCCCATAGAGTGTGACCCCGACAATTGGCACGGGAAGTCGTTGGAAGAGATACTGGAAGATGAATGGCAGCGGTTTTTGAATATAGATGTATATGCTGCGACAGTTAAGCCGCTTAATATCTATCATCAGCGCATACTGGAGGATTATTTCAAAAAACAGGCTGCCAGTGCAATACTGGATTGTTGTATCGATGAATTACTGAACTAGCTTGTGACATCTTTGTCATAAGATCTAAAACAATACATACCATAAACCTGTCAGCTTATAGCATCTCGAACACATAAAATACATTTTATTGGAACATATGTGATATAATCTTCGTAAATTGCTCCTGTTTTACGAGCTGTTAATGAACAATAACCAGGCGACAATACCTGGCTTAGGCTGTGTGCAGATGTTCTTTTTTGGTCTGAACAAAGTCTCTGCGAGCTTGGTGATACAGCTGATATGACACAACACTATCCTGCCAATTATAGTTCAGGAATCATGAAAAACAAAGATGATTCGTTTTTGGTGGCGCAAGTAAAAAGGGGTGATAAGAAAGCCTATGAGACACTGTTTTACAGGTATTCAGAAAGAATTTATTATTTCTCTTACAAATACCTCTGCGATCAACACATGGCTGAAGAGATCACGCAGGAGGTATTCGTTAAGATCTGGATAAACAGGGAACAACTTCGCCAGGACCTTTCTTTCAAGTGTTATCTTTTTATGGTCACCAGGAATGCCGTAATTGACACGTACAGAAAACGCAAAAATCACCTGGATGCCTGCAGGGAGTTCGAAACCCGGTTGAATAACCTGGTGCTAATGCCAGACCAGATATATGAATACAACCACCTTACCCGGATACTTAATGACTTCGTAGCCACTTTACCGGATCGCAGGCAAAAGATTTACCAGCTTAGTCGCGATAAGGGGTATACCCATAAGGAAATTGCCAAAGAACTTGGGATTTCAGTAAAAACGGTTGAAACACATATTCGTTTGGCAATAAAACATTTGCGCAACATGGTTGAACAAAACTATTCCAGTGCAAACATTGGCTTGGGTGGGATGATTTTTATTCATTTTTTTTATTTAACTGCATTAAGGGTTAAGAGACTCCGGATCGTATTATTACAGAGAGTGGAACCATAACCAACCCATGTAGAGCCAATGAGTTCTTCACAAGATAATGACAATGACCCTCTGCACGATCCCTTTAAGGATACATCCTTCGAAGGATTATTTGAGGAAATGGAACACTCCTGGGAGCATTACCAGGACTATAAGGCACGCTACCCTTCTCCCGGGCTGCAACGCATATGGGTCGGCATAACTCAAAGAGTCGGCTGGAAGCAACGCACCAGGCGTTTCTCTCAAATTTCATCCGTTTTAAAATATGCTGCAGCCATTTTATTGCCAATTATCACGGTTGTCCTTGGTTTATATGTTGCGCGTGACTTTTCAGCGTCGACCGGGGCGAAAACCCTTACCCAACGTACGGAACAAGGAGTGAGTACCCGGGTTAACCTTTCTGACGGCTCTGTAGTCTGGCTTCGGCCAAACTCCGAAATCACCTATTCCAAAAAATTTGATTGCGACATACGTGAAATAGAACTTGTGGGTCAGGCTTACTTTAAGGTTCGCACCGACAGCTTGTGGCCGTTTGTCGTCCGGGCGAACGGTTTCAGCATTACCGCCCTGGGAACGGAGTTCATTATGAATACCAACCCCGGAAAGGCTTATCTTGAAGCAGCGCTGGTGTCTGGGAATGCGCAAATCGAATGGACGGATACTTCCAATGAAAAAGTACAACAGCTTCTGGAACCAATGGAACGGGTAGTCTATTCTGCAGATGAACGCGACATCGTTGAGATCGCCCCATTGGCGCCATCAGAAGCAAAATGGAACCATTATTTCATGCTGTTTGAAGGGATCCCTGCGGAAGAGGTTCTGGCAAAACTCGCGGATGCATATAACATGCAAGTTGAAGTAGATCCGGAAGCAAACCTAACTAAACCTATTACAATAACCGTTCGGGAAGAGTCTATTGAGCAGGTCTTGTCTTTGCTTCAATATATTGTTCCCTTTTCCTATTCAATAAGTAAAGATACAGTCTATATATCACCTCAATAATAACAGGTTGAAAAATTATAAACAGATGAACCGAGCACTTGCGAGCTCGGCGAAGCCAAACGCCCATGACGGGGTTTTTTGACACACAGGAGGATGATTATTCTCACGGGGGTGTTCAGACTAAGTAGGCTTTTGGCTATTAGCTATTGGCAAGAAAGCCAAAAGCTAAAAGCCAACAGCCAATAGCAGTCCTGTTGAAAACATAAACACCACATAACCAATAAGTTGAAAAACTATAAACACATGAAACAGCTGTTATTATTTCTGGAAATTGAAACAAAACTCCTGATGCGAATTTTGCTTGTGTTTCTGATACTGCTGCCGTTATCAGCAAGATCAGGGGCTGGCCAGCCAGAAACACATCTGTCTCTTGATGTTCAAAACAAGGAACTAAAGGAGGTGCTGAGCGAGATAGAGGATCAGACAGGCCTGAGCTTTGTCTATAGTGAACAAGATGTAGATCTTGCACAAAAGGTAACAATAAAGGCCGACAACGAAATTACGGAAGTGGCGTTTGGAAAATTGTTTGACTCCCTGCAGATCGACTTCATGATTCGCAACAACCAGGTGTTGCTTGTTCCGGCTTTGGAAGAGGAACCACCCAACCGCGATATCAATATCAGCGGTACGATTTATTGTCAAACCGGCAACTTTCCTTTGCCGGGAGTAAATGTGATGTTGCAAGGCACAGGCAGGGGAACGGTTACCAATGTCAGTGGTGAGTTTTCCCTTGAAGTACCGTCTGAAGGGGCGGTTTTGGTGTTTTCGTTTGTGGGATATAAATCAAAGGAGGTGCCGGTATCAGATGACGAGCCCATGACCATATTCCTGGAGGAAGACATGGAGTTGCTGGAGGGTGTCGTTGTTGTCGGCTATGGGCGTGAAAGCCGAAAACTATTGTCGAGCTCAGTAAGCGATGTAGGTGCCGAAACGCTTGAACGCCTGATTGTGCATGACCTGGGTTCAGCCTTGCAGGGACGAGCTCCTGGCATACAGGTTACCCAAAACTCCGGAATGCCTGGAGCTGCTGTTACCACGCGGGTAAGAGGCATTAGCTCAATCAATGCGGGGGCTGAACCTCTTTACGTGATCGATGGAGTGCCTATGGTTACCCAGAATTTGGGCCGAATAGGTTTCGGCGGGCAGAGCATTAATACCCTTAGTGACATTAATCCTAATGATATCGAATCAGTTAGCATTTTAAAGGATGCTTCTGCCACAGCCATATATGGCGCCAGGGGGTCCAACGGGGTTATCCTGATCACAACAAAACGCGGCCAGGCATATGCCTCACGCGTGGCCTTTTCCTCTTCCTTTGGATTTCAGCAGCCTGTTCGCACGTTGGATTTGCTTAATACCAGGCAGTTCATGGAGTATCGAAATGAAGCATCCATGAACGATGGAGGAAGCCCTGTTTATACACAGGAACAAATTAACACCTGGCCGCACGACACCGATTGGCAGTCGGAGATTTACAGGACAGCTCCTCTGCATTCTTATAATTTGTCCTTTTCAGGAGGCGACACCAACACGCAGTACTTTATTTCAGGCAGCTATTTCGGTCAGGAGGGTATTGCCATCGGAACAGATTATGAGCGGATCAACGGTCGTGTGAGCCTTGACCAGCAGGTGAATGACCGGATAAAAGTTGGTGCAAGCCTGTCGTTGAGCAGATCTTACAACAACCGGATTGATGGAGACCAATCACTTGACGGCGTTGTTCCAAACGCGATTGCACTCCCCCCAATTTATCCTGTATATAACGAAGACGGCTCGTACAATGACGATGGGCCATATGGAAACCCTGTAAACATTGGCCATTTGCACATAGATGATGCCTATAACTGGCGCACCCTCGGTAACAGCTATGCTCAATTTCGGCTTTTGGACGGTCTGACCTATGAGTTCAAATACGGGCTTGATTATGTAAACTTCCGGGAACACAGTTATTATCCAATGACCACCCGGTTAGGGTCCAGATACAATGGTCTGGGACTGGAATCTGCCTCGGAAGTATTACAGCATCAAATCATTAACAACATCAGCTACCTGGCAGAACCCTTTAGCGACCATTATTTGGATTTGCTGGTTGGAGCTGACTTTGAGTCGTATCAGCGACGTAACAACTACATGCGGGGTCAGGATTTCCCCGATCCGCAATTGCAGTACATCGCTTCGGCCGCTACCATAGTCTTTGCCGACGCCAGTGGCCGCGATGCCAAATTGCACAGCTACTATGGCCGGGCAAAATACAATATCGACAATAAATATATTTTTACCCTGAGCGGTCGTTACGATGGCTCGTCGCGCTTTGGCAGGAACAACAAGTTTGGTTTTTTTCCCTCGGGTGACTTTGCCTGGAGGATCAGTGAAGAAACATTCCTTTCGATGCCCGCCTGGCTCAGCGAGCTAAAACTGCGCCTGAGTCATGGGGTAACCGGAAACGACCAGATCCCTGATTTTGGCTTCATGGCCTTGTTTTCCACAGGCAATGACTATGAAACAAGACCGGGAATTACACCGTCGAGCCTGGGCAACCCCGACCTGAAATGGGAAACAACTCATCAGACAAATGTGGGAATAGATGCTGGTCTCCTTGCGGAACGTATTATAGTGAGTGCAGACTTTTATTACAAACGCACCAGCGACTTGTTGTTTTCACGCCCTATTCCCTCTTCTGCAGGTTTCAGCTCAGTGTTGAGCAATGTTGGAGAAATTGAGAATAAAGGTGTGGAATTGGTGCTGCATACCCAGAACATTGACAGCCAGTTTTCCTGGCTTAGCAGTGTGAACATGACTTTTAACCGGAACAAGGTGCTTTCGCTTTACAACGATCAACCGCTTGATGATATCGGACGCGGTAGCCAGCGCATTGAAGTGGGAGAGCCGGTGGGAATCTTTTATGGCTGGGAAGCATTGGGCGTGGATCCCACAACAGGAGACATTGTTTTTGCGGACATTAATGGAGATGGCATCATTGACGCCAATGACAGGGTAAAGATCGGCTCCCCTCATCCGCTTGTCCATGGTGGAGTCACCAATGATTTCCACTACCGAAATATAAGCTTACAGGTCCTGGTGAATTATTCATACGGCAACGATGTGTTTAACGGTGTGCGACGATATGCTGAGGTAATGAGGGGGCTGGATAATCAGACCACCGCCATACTTGACCGTTGGCAGCAGCCCGGGGATGTAACGCAGATTCCAAGAGCTACCAATGCTGATCCCAACGCTAACAACAGGGTTTCGTCGCGGTTTGTTGAGGACGGCTCCTATCTGAAAATCAAATCCGTGCGCCTGGGTTATTCGTTCAACCGACGTGTGTCAGAACGCATAGGCCTCAACAACATGCAGGTGTACGTTGTGGCGCAAAACCTCTATACGTTTACAAAATACAGCGGGCTGGACCCGGAACTGAATTATGCTGGTCAGGATATTTTACGAATGGGAACGGACTTTTATACCTATCCACATGCCAGATCCTTGTCCGTTGGAATACAAATTGAAATTTAAAACACCCGGTCATGATGAAAACGAAGATTGTATACTATTTGGCTATAGTGTTTGCCCTGGTTTCATGTGAAAGCGCATTGGACGTATACCCATTTCAGTCGCTGGAGTCAGGTCAGGCCATAAAAAACGAAAACGACCTCAGGTTTGCAATTAACGGTTGTTATGATGCCTTTCAGCTGGCAGGTTACTACAACCGTTCGCTTGTCCTTTTTTCAGAGCTGGTTTCCGATAATGCTTATAACGGTGGTACGATCATTGAGTACGGACAGCTAAACAACCATGTCATCCTGGAAGACAATACAGTGATTTCCGGCATCTGGTCAGCTATCTACATTGGCATCAACCGTGTGAATACGGCACTTTATCATCTCGAAAGACTGGACGATATTCCCTCCGACAGGAAAACGGTTTACGAAGCGGAGTTGCGTTTTATGCGGGCCCTGCACTATTATAACCTGGCCATCTTGTTTGGCGATGTACCGATCCGCTTAACACCTACACTCAGCCTCGATGATCTGCACGTACCTTTGAGCTCCCAGGCTGATGTCCTCAATGACGTGGTGTTGGCAGATCTGGAATTTGCTGAAGGGAAACTGGAGAACGTTAATCCCAAACGTGCCACCAACACAGCAGTCAATGCATTGCTTGCAAGGCTGCATCAGTTTAGAGGCGATCATGCTGCAGCAATAAGCTATGCCACTGAAGTGATAGAAAACAGCGGCAGGATCCTGGATCCTGACTATGCTTCACTGTTCACGGACCAGGTAAGTATGGAATCCATTTTTGAAATTGATTTTACCGAACAGGATGGGAATCGCATGGCTCAGTACCTGTTTCCGTCAAGCATGGCAGGGCGCTATGAGGTAGCCCCGGAAGAAAATCTTTTGGACGCCTATGAAGCAAACGATATCCGTAAGGAAGCATCCTTCTCGCTGGAGGGCCCTGACCCCTATTCGATCAAATACAACGACATAACCTATGGATCAGATAACGTGTATGTGTTCCGCCTGGCCGAAATGTACCTGGTTCGCGCAGAAGCCCTGGCGCGTTCTAACGGCGACATCAGCGACATTCACAGCGATATAAACGCCATCAGGGCACGAGCATCCCTGGAGCCAGTAAATGCTGTCGATTACGATGAACTTTTGCTGATCATAGAGCGAGAACGACGGCTGGAGTTTGCTTTCGAGGGACACAGGTGGTTCGATCTGGTGCGGACAAACCGTGCCGTGGAAGTTTTGGATAAAGTCACGAGTGCAGATCAGTATTATTTGCCTATACCCCTGAGTGAAACCAATACAAATGAAGCCATTTAAAGCCATGTACGCCATGAAAACACAACCATTCCCTGCCGTTTTTTTTCGTTATTTGTTTTTGCTGTCTTTGCCACTGCTGCTGTTTGTAAATTGCGAAGAAAGTACCATGGGCTATCCGGATCCCAGCGTGCAAACCCAGTTTGATATCATTATCGGAAACCAGGGCATTGCCCCTTCTGAAGTTACATTCATCAACAAGTCCTTAAACGCCGAAAACTTCGAGTGGGATTTCGGTGACGGCAATACATTGCAGTCTGATGCAGATACTGTTTACCATACCTATGTGAGTGCAGGCGACTTTAAGGTCCGGTTGACAGCTGATATGCCCGGACATGATCTGCACTATAGCAACCTGACGTTTGAGCGTACCATACAAATCCGGGATGATTTGGTTAAGCGCCTGTATTTTACCTGCAGAAACGGCGATAAAGTAAAATATGTGGCACTGGATGGTTCAGAAGACCCTGTCGTTCATGAATTTGATCATTCAGGCTTTAGCAGGCCGTATGGTCTTGCTGTTGATACAGTAAATGGGTGGGTGTACGCCAGCGACTACGGCACTGATCAGGTGTATAGATATAATTATGATGGGTCAGACATGGAACTGATCATGTCGGGACCACCGCTACGGGGCCCCATCGGTCTTACAGTCTATGAAAACCATCTTTATGTCGGAAATGAGTGGGCCGTTGTTCGTGCAAACCTTGATGGCACCGACCCGGAGGTATATCTTGAACTGAATGCAGCTGACAACCCGTCAGAAATCATTGACCTGGTTTTTGATCCACTGAATGACCAGGTGTTTTTAACAAATGACAAGTGGGCTTATACAGGTGGTGTTTGGCGGATGAACATCGATGGCAGCAATTTAACCGAGATTGTGCCTGGAACGGATGGCGGCGGCATTGCTGTGGACCCGGAGAACGACAGGCTCATTTATTACGACTGGGAAAAAGGCATGTGCCTTAACAACCTCGAGGGAACGAATGAAGTTGTGTTTGATACGTCAAATCAAGGACAGATGGCATGGGGCATAGCCGTTGATCTTGATGCAGGAAAGGTCTATTACGGAGACAGAGCGAGTGGCACTGTAAAACGAGCCAACCTGGACGGATCAAACATAGAGGTTGTTGTCCCGGCATCAGCAAACATTAATCCGCAAGCAGTGGCTATTGACACATTTCGTTAATCTGCCTGGCATCACAATATGCCTTTATGCCTGGAACAAACTAACAATTCTTACAGTTAGGGATCACAGACCGCCTTTTCAGAGGTTGGACACAGGTAAATATACTCACCACATTTTCGTTTTCGGAGGTAAAAAGAATCTGCGTTTAGGCGTTGCGTGTTGCCGTTTTTATACTTTTGCAGCCGGAAAGCACGTTAAACAAATGCACCGGGCACTTGTTAGCTCGACGAAGCCAAAACCCAAATGCCATGATCGAATACAACGGCGCCATGATGCAGTTCTTTCACTGGTACACCCCGGACGATGGTTCGTGGTGGAAAGAACTTACCAGGAAAGCCCCGGAGCTGGCAAAGGCCGGCTTTACCTCCCTGTGGCTGCCGCCAGCCTACAAAGGTGCGGGCGGTGCTTCCGATGTGGGTTACGGGGTGTACGACCTTTTTGACCTCGGCGAGTTCGACCAGAAAGGCAGCGTGCGAACAAAATACGGCACGCGCGACGAGTACCTGGAGGCCATCCGGGCGGCAAAGGATGCCGGCATGCAGGTGTATGCCGACATTGTCTTCAACCACAAGTTAGGTGCCGACCACGAAGAAGAGTTCAACGCCACGCCCTATGACCCCGAAAACCGGAACGAGCCTGTTGGTGAAATGCAGAAGATCAAAGCATGGACCCACTTCACCTTCCCGGGAAGGAAAGGAAAATATTCAATTCTTCACTGGCACTGGTGGCATTTCAATGCCGCCGACCACAACGCCCTGGATGATCAGAAGCACGCCGTCTACCTGTTTGAAGGCAAACAGTTTCATGAAAGTGTGGATCCGGAAAAAGGCAATTTTGACTACCTGATGGGCTGTAACCTCGACATCAGCAACCCGGACGTGAAGAAAGAGCTGTTTTACTGGGGCGAATGGTACCTCGATACGACCGGGGTGGATGGCTTTCGCTTCGATGCGGTAAAACACGTCCAGTCGGATTTTTTTACCGAATGGCTTAACCACCAGCGCAAGCACAGCGGCCGCGACCTTTTTGCCGTGGGAGAATACTGGTCGGGCAGGAGTGAGTCGCTCGAACGGTTTATCCAAAACACGGATAACAACATCATGCTGTTCGACGTGGTGCTGCACTATAATTTTGCTGCGGCCGGGCAACAGAGAGCGGACTATGATCTCAGCAAGGTCTTTGAAAACACCCTGGTTAAGGAAAAGCCAGACCTTGCGGTAACCCTCGTGAGCAATCACGACACGCAACCGCTTCAGGCGCTGGAGTCAAGGGTGGAGGCTTGGTTCAAGCCGCTGGCCTACGCCCTGATCCTGCTCAGGAAGGGCGGGTACCCATGTGTGTTTGCAGCCGATTACTTCGGTGCCAGCTATACCGATACGGATAACGATGGCCAGCAGCAACATGTGGAAATGGCCAGCCACCAGTGGATGATCGACAAGATGCTGCACGTCCGGCGAACCTTCGCCTACGGAGAAGAGCACGACTATTTTGATGACCCGAACTGCATTGGCTGGGTACGCACCGGCAACGAGGATCACCCCGGCGGTGCTGCGGTGGTGCTAAGTAACGGCGAGGGCGGATCCATCCAAATGCAAACCAGCGCCCCCGGTACAAGCTTTGTCGACATCACCGGGCACGTCACTGAGCCTGTTGTCACCGACAAGGAAGGCATGGGGGATTTCTCCTGCCTGGCTGAATCGGTATCTGTATGGGTCCCCGGTGAGTAATGATCTGAGCATGGTATCCCTGACAGTATAGAACGATCGCGGAGATCTGCCCCGCGATCGAAATGCTTTTTTTAAAATTACGGACTGTTTTGTTTGGCCTTTTAGCCGGCTAGGTTGTGATGCCGGAAATTTTCTTCATTAAAAACGATAGCCGACGGTAAAGCTGATTGCCTGGTTTTTGATCTCAACGATGTCGTGGGGAGAAATGTCAGCCAGGCCCCAATGGTAGGATAAGCCAATCAAAAAGTTGTTGATTTCCACTCCTCCGCCAATTTTCAGGCCAAAATCAATTCTTTTCAGGTCGTCCTCGTCGCCCGAGCCCCATTCAATATCCTCTTCACCGGACTCTGTTTCCGTTTCGCCGTTGAATGTTGCCGTATATTCGTACTCCATGGTTCCTGTGAGGCCAATCCCAATATATGGGCCCAATACGCCATACAGGCCAAGTCCGTTACCCAGGTCGTGGGATAGCCGTGCTGTTATCGGAATATCCAGGTATAAAAGCCTCAGAGTTTCCTCAAATTCTTCGTTGAAGGTCATACCGGCCCAGGTATCAGTGTATTCTTCCGATGCTTTATACCCCCTGGAAGCAAGAAACAAACCGGTTTCCAGCGATAAAACGTCAGAAAAGGGAAATTCGACCGCGGCTCCGACGACAAAACCGGCTTTCCAGTCTGTGTCATCATCCATGTCCCAATCGTTGTCTGTCTCGAAAGACATGTTTGAAAGAGTCAGACCACCCTGTAAACTGATGGTCTGCGAGTTTGCACCTGTAGCCAGTGCAAAAACCAGCAACACACTTAATAGTAAATGGACTTTTTTCATGATAAATAAATTGTTTTGGTTTTCCTACTCGTAAGGCTTTTCGGATCCGCCATGTTTTAACGACAACAGAAGGTTGTTCGCAGAACCAAAAGTAATTAACATTGGCGAGAAACACAAACAATTCGACAAAATGTTTTGCGTAAATTTCATCGACTCTTTTTATTTTTGCAGGTACATACACTTTGTTTTCTTACAGTTTTTTTCAACAGAGAGATTCAAGAAAAAAGATAATTGCTTTATGGAAAGGGAAAAGGCGCTTGATTTACTGCAAAAGCACGTAAAGAACGAAAAGATGATCGCACATTGCCTGGCTTCGGAGGCGGTGCTTAGGGCGTTGGCCGGCCGGCTGGGCGAGGATAGTGAGAAATGGGGGCTTGCAGGTTTGTTGCACGATGTGGATATCGAGATCACCAATGCAGACCCCCGCACCCATGCACTGGAGGGGGCACGGATGCTTGAGGAGGCGGGTGTTGATGCGGATGTGGTGGAGGCTGTTCGGCTGCATAATGAGGAGGCCGACCATGGCGGAGTACGGCACAAGCCATTGCATCATGCGCTGGCTGCCGGAGAGACCATCACCGGGTTGATCACCGCTACCGCGTTGGTATACCCTGACAGGAAAGTGGCCTCTGTGAAGCCTAAGTCCATTACCAAGCGTATGAAAGAGAAAGCTTTTGCCGCCTCGGTAAACCGGGATACCATACGCGAGTGTGAAAAACTTGGCCTCAGCCTTCAGGAATTCGTGGAGATTTCTTTGGGAGCCATGAAACAGGTGGGCCCCCGGATAGGCTTATAGGTCTGCACTTTCTTTGAGAAGTTGCATTTCCTCGCCTTCGAAGGCATCCATCGCTTTCAGAAACGTCCTGTCGCTTTTATGCAGGACGGGGTAAAAAGCCTTGGGTCCGAAAATGTTTCGTCCGATGTATGCTTTGAGGTTTGTTTTGATCAGCTTTTCCGCTTCGGGGCTCAGGTTTTCAGGCGCATGGGAGCCATGGCCTCCGGCATACTCCAGGAAGCTGTGGAATATTTCGCGGCTTATTGAGAACTCCCTGGTATATCTTTCGGCGGACCCGTAATTTTCAAGAGACGCCCTGTGCCTGTCGGAGTAGTCGAAGGCGAAAGTATAGATGTGACCCCGGTTGAAAACGCGGTTGAAGAACCCGATGTCGTTGTCGGTTTGAAGGGGTACAAAAATGTCGGGCATGATGCCGCCCCCGCCATAAACCGTCCTGCCTCCCGGTGTCTCAAAGCGCAGGCTGTCGTCGAAATAGATGCTGTCGGGGCTGATCAGCTCCCCGTTATGATATCGTTGCAGGAATTCGGAAAAGTAGGCTTCTTCGCCTTCGTCATATGGCTTTTGAATGCTTCGTCCTGTAGGGGTATAATACCTGGCAACGGTAAGGCGCATGGCCGACCCGTCGCCCAGCTGCATCTGCTCCTGCACCAGGCCTTTGCCAAACGAGCGCCGGCCTGCCACCAGGCCGCGGTCATTGTCCTGCACAGCACCGGCTATGATCTCGCTGGCCGATGCCGACCATTCGTCTATCAGCACAATGAGGGGCTGTGTCCCGAAACGTCCGGCTCTCTCAGACCTGGCATAATTCCTGGGCCTGCGCCGGCCATCTGTATACACTATGAGCTCTCCCGGCCTGAGCAATTCTTCAGACACCTCGATGGCAGCATCCAGGAACCCCCCTCCGTTGCCGCGCAGATCCAGTATCATCTGCTCCATTCCCTGCTCTTTTAATTCGTCGACCCCTTCAATAAACTCCTGGTATGTTGTGGCCGAGAATTTGTTGAGGCGGATATAGCCGGTTCGTTCATCTGCCATGTATGCGATGTCAAGGCTGAAAGAAGGGATCTTGTCGCGCGTAAGCGAAAAAGAAAGCAATTCGGGTAAGCCGGTGCGTTTTACCTGTACTTCCACAGTGGTACCTTTTTCTCCCATGAGCATGTCAACAACTTCGTCGGTTGATTTATTGACGCCCGCAATCAGCGTGTCTCCCACAAAGATAAAGCGGTCGCCGGGCATGATCCCTGCCTCCTCGCTCGGTCCGCCCGCTATGGGGTTGATCACCACAAGGGTGTCGCTGATCATATTGAACTCAATGCCAATTCCTTCAAAGCTGCCCATCAGCGGGTCGTTCATGCGGCGGAACTCTGCTGCCGGAATATAGGAAGAATGCGGATCGAGATTTTGCAACAGGCTGCGGATGGTGCTTTCGGTCAGGTCTTCCCTGGACACCGGGTCCACATAGGAGTCGAGAATATAGTTGACTACGTGGTTCAGTTTGTCGTTGCGTTCGACCCCAACGGAGAAGAAAGGCTGATCATTTGTGCCAGCCCCGGGCCTGCGCAGGTTTACTCCCAGGAAAAAGCCCAGCACCAGCACCATGGCCAGGATGACAGGCATGTATACTTGTGCGCGTATGTGGAGGTTTCGCTTTTCGTTCATAGCAGCAATGCGATAAAAGTGTGATGTACCGGTACCAAACAGCGTTCCAATATGTACGAAGGTAGCCATATTGACCCGCATAAAATGTTATTTTTTCTTAAATGGCGGTTTTTTGCGTTATGTTGTTTTTTTCATTTTTGCAGTCAGAACAATCCATGCAATGCTACCGGCCACCACGTTTACCACGATCTGGGTGGCATGCGTGATATAGGCATAGGAGGTAGCTGGTTCGGGTGCGATGACGTAAAGTTCCCTGAGGGTAATAATGGTAAGAAAGTGATAGGTGCCTATCCCGCCGGGTACGGGTGCCAGGATGCCCAGGCTGCCAACGGCCAGCAGGGTCAGACCGGCGAGCATAGTCAGGTGTGAGG
>LCWY01000057.1_pt1 | contig 16210 bp, 9 predicted proteins | sample 348741 | NCBI WGS metagenome assembly LCWY01 (sample SAMN03565343, study PRJNA281982) | anaerobic digester metagenome | biome: Anaerobic digester; feature: Alkaline_Metagenome_Assembly_A; material: Alkaline anaerobic digester sludge; isolation source: anaerobic digester run at haloalkaline... | reverse complement strand
CCTTCCCAGGTCTCCTGTAAATACGGGCACCCCATCAACGATGTAGAGGGGGCTGGAGCTGCCCGCGATGGAGTTAACACCGCGGATGCGGATCACCGGCGGGTTACCCAGGACCGCGTTGGGCAACGTAAGGCTCACACCTGAGGCCTTACCCTGGAGTGCCTGATCAAATGACTGAATGGGGATGGTACGGATGGCGTCTCCGCTCACCGAGGAGATGGACCCCGATATATCCCGCCGTTGCTGCACACCGTATCCAACTACCACCGTTTCTTGAAGGACCGCAATGTCGGGCTCCATTTGTACGTTGATCACTTCCTGGTCGCCTACAAAGACGTCCTGTGTGATCATCCCGATGAAAGAAAACCTGAGCGTTGCATCTTCCGGCACGCGTAGCTCGTAACGCCCGTCGAGGTCAGTAACCGTACCTATTGTTGTTCCCACAACGGTAACGGTCACCCCGGGCAGTGTGGCACCATCCTCAAGGTCAGTAACCTCACCGGTTACCGTACGCTCCTGGGAATACACCATACCGCCCGCCAGAACGAGCGAAATGAACATTAAAAATAATCTTTTCATGTTGGTTTTGTTTTGGTTTATAACTATAAGGTTTAGTTTGCCAGACAGGCCATGATGCCTATCCAACTAACAAATGTATAAAATTTATTAGTTTTTTGCTAAAATTTGGTTAATTTTTTGGTTTTTTAAATCATTTATATAGAAAAAGCCCGCTGCATGAGCAGCGGGCTTGCTGGCAATCAAACGCTTATAGATTGCTTTGCTTGTTATTTGCTGAACAGATTACCAACCGGGGTTCTGTACCATATTTTCATTGGTGGTCATGTCGTTGGAAGGGATACCCCAGACAAACTTGAAATGACCCGGTTCAATGGACAGTTCATGGAATGTTGAGCCTCTCATGATGAAGTCAGGGTTCTGCACCTCACCACGTTCAACACCCATATCCCAGCGCATGAGGTCATTCAGGCGCTGTCCTTCGGCAAAAAGCTCACGCAGACGTTCTTCCTGGATCGCTTCAAACAGATCATCCCCTGAAAGTCCGCTCAACGCTTCCACGCCGCGGGCTTCGCGGATCTCGTTCAGGTACGACAGGGCTGCACCTTCGTCAACATGAAACATAGCCTCTATCACGTTCATATAAGTCTCAGAGAGATGGAAGACTTTCGGCATGTGCTGATAGTTGGTGTGTGTGGGGTACAATTCAGGGTTTCCGGGATACTTATTGACCAACTTAATACCCTCATAGTCCTGGCCTTGAATAAAGAGTGGTTTTTCATCAAAGAATACATGCTTGCGGAAATCGTTATCTTCAAACATGTCAATGACCCACTGCTGAGGAACAAAGTCAGGTGTGTATTTGCCGGATCCCGGCTGGAAGCCCAGGTAGATATTGTTTGTACCTGCACCGGCTTTCAGTTCGTCCGGACGCTCCACATACACGTGGAAAATGATCTCGGAAGACTGATCAAGTTCCCATTTGCTGTTCAGTCCGGCCAGATCCGTTTCCAAAGAATACCTGCCGCTGTTGATCAGCTCTTCCCCAACAGCTACAGCACCTTCGTAGTCCTGCATATGCATTCTGACACGGGTTTCAAGTGCAAGTGCCGCATCACGGGTGGCAAAGAATGAGTTTTGCCCTCCGTGAGGGAGGCGTTCTTTTGCAGCCTCCAGGTCTGAGAGGATCTGGTCATACGTTTCCTGTACAGTAGCCCTTGCAGGTCTTGCGGCGGGATCGTACGTCAGTACCAGTGGCACGCCAAGATCCTGTGATGCAGTGGCAGGATCGTAGGGCATACCCCACCTTAACACCAGCTGATGTAAGTAGAATGCACGAACCAGATGCGCTTCCCCGGTAAACTGTTCCAGTAGAGCTATGTCGGCGTCTGAATCGGCCTCCACCAGCATCATGTTGTCAACAATGTTGTTAACATTCACCAGTGCACTATAGTACCACTGCCACACATCACGTATGGTGTAATCTGTAGACAAGAGAGGTTCCCAGCGATGGGGGTTGCCGTTGCGGTTACCGAAATCCAGGGTTGCATTGAGCAAATCTGCCTGCACATCGGTAGAGAACATAAACAAGCCGTATACGCGATTTTTCAGCTGCGCATACATACCAAGTCTGATGGTTTCGGCGTCGGTCATTGTGCGGAATGCATCGGTCTGCTCAATGGCATCATGGGGCAATTTTTCCACATCACAGGAAACAGTGAATGCAATGGAGACACTCAAAACCACGAATATTTTCAATACTTTTTTCATGATCAATGTCGTTTTTTTAAGTTTAGAAAGTTAATGTCAAACCGAAAGATACCTGCCTTGTATTCGGGTTGGTACCCATTCCAATGTTGGAGTCAACCTCAGGGTCTGGTCCGAGATAGTCAGTGACGGTCCAGAGGTTTCTTCCTGTTACGAAAATTCTTGAACCCTGGATAAATCCGGTTTGCTGTAAAATAGACTGTGGCAGATCATAAGAGACTGTCAGGTTTTTCAGGCGCATAAACGATGCGTCTTCAATAAGCCTTGAGTCAAACTGTGTAAACTGCACATCATTTCTTGGGAACTGGGTTACGTCGCCCGGCTCTTTCCAGTAGTCGAGAACCGATTCGTGCTGGTTCCAGCCGGCAAAGTTGGTGGGGTTCTCGGTGAAAAAGCGGTCGTTATTGATCATGTATTTGCCTAACACGACAGAGAAGTCTGCCTGGACACGGAAGTTGCGCCAGCCGGCGTTAAATCCGAAACCTCCGGCAAACGGGGGATACCTGTCGGTACCTGTATATTGCTCAAGGTCGGCAGTGTTAAAAGTCTTAGTGGTTTCCTCCTTGGTGGTTTGGGTCCTGTCTTCGCCAGGAACATACCACATAGGCATACCGTCATCGGGGTCGATACCGGCGAATATGGGATAGTAGAAAGCAACGGGGTTGCCAACTACCCAGGCCACACCGGTGTTCGGGATAATCCAGTAATCACGTCCGTGGAAAAGCTCGGTAACTTCGTTAGTGTTGTAGTTGAAGTTTACATAGGGGGTGAAGAAGTAGTCACGTCCCTGAAGCACGTCGCCCCTGAGTTCTACGTCAATACCGGAGTTTCTGAGAGAGCCGACGTTTTCGGTGATGGTGGAAAATCCGCTTGTATAAGGCTGAGGTACTGAAAGCAGCATGTTTTCAGTTTCCCTGATGTAGTATTCAACATCAAAGCTCAAGCGATCAGCAAACAGGGCACCATATAAGCCAAGGGTGGTCTTGGTCTGCTCCTCCCAGGAGAGTCTTGGGTTACCGGGAGTGGAGATCAGCCATCCTGAGGCACCTTGATACTGGGTGGTACCAACCGTGGCAAGGTGAGCGTAGTTTCCGATCTCAGAGTTACCGCTGGTTCCAATGCTGAACTTCACATTAAGGGCAGAGATCCAGTCAAACTGATTCATGAAATCGGCATTTGCCATATTCCACATAACACCGGTTGCGTAGAAAGTGGCGGTCCTGTTGTCGCGTCCGAAACGCGAAGACTCGTCCTGACGTACAGAGAAGTCAACGAAGTACGTCTCATCAAGAGCATAGTCCAGGCGTCCGAAGAAGGAGGAGTATGCGTACTCTGTCCTGGCATGGTCAACCGAAATGTCTTCCGGGCCAGCCGTGAGCAGCATCAGCCTGTCGTCGTTGTGTCCTGAAGATTCACCTTCAAACCTTTCAAAGTCATTTTCAAGGAATTCCTGGCCGGCCAGCACGGTAAAGTCGTGGCGTCTGCCCACATTAAAGCGGTACTCCGCTGTATTAGTAATGTTCCTTGTAATGTTCCTGGAAAAATATTCGCGGGATCTTCCGTGGCCAAGGTTTCCGACAAATGAGGGCAGGCGCTGACTGTAGAAGCGGTAATCGTATCCGTCAATGCCGGCCTGTGTGCGAATGGTAAGGCCCTCCATAGGATTCAGCTGAACAAAACCAACCAGGTTGGCCTGGATGTTATCGCCCTGTGAGGGGAACATGCGCTCACGGTAGTAAGGGTCATAACGTCCTGTACCCGGCATCAGCCCGTCCACAGGTTCTCCATCTTCATCATATGGGGAGTAGAATGGAGGGATCAGACTGCTCAAACCACCCTCAATAAAGTTAGAAGCAAAGGGGTTACGTTGCCTGTAGTCGTTTGAGAGTGCGATGTTGGCGCCAAAGCTCAGCCAGTCGTTGGCATGTGAGTTCAGGTTTGCCCTAACGGAATACCTCTCAAAGTCGGACATGGTGGCCAGGCCTTCCTGTGAAAAGTAAGATCCTGAAATGTAATAGGTAGTTCTGCCACCACCTCCCTGGATCGACATATCGGCCTGGTAGGTTGGTGCGGTTTCCTGGTAGAAGTACCGGTGCCACCTGGTGTCGTGCGGATACTGTTCAAGGAGGTTTTCGACCTGCTGTTCTGTCTGGTATCCGGTCTCAATCCAGAAATTGGTGAGCTGCTCGGTGTTCATGAAACGGTTGAAGTAATCTTCGTTTGCAAGCGAAGATATACCGTACTGTGTGTTCACCGTAATGGTTGCCACTTCGTCGCGGTGGCCGCGCTTGGTGGTGATGTAGATCACACCGTTTGCAGCGCGTGCGCCGTAGATAGAGGTAGCAGAAGCATCTTTCAGTACGCTGACGCTCTCGATGTCGTTAGGGTTGAGCGAAAGGATGTTGCCCGGTGCGACGGGTGCACCATCCAGTACGTACAGCGGTGTGGAGCTGGCTCCCAGCGATCCCACTCCGTGCAGGCGCATGGAGGAAACCTCGCTGGGCTCCCCGGAAGAGGTGAATACCTGAAGCCCGGAAACGCGGCCCTGCATGGCATCCCATACGTTGGCCACCGGCCTTCTTTCAATCTCTTCCGCACCCACTGTGGAGATCGATCCTACGACAGTACCCACAGGGCGCGCCGTACCGTAACCGACAACCACTACTTCGCCAAGAGCCGTTACCTCAGCCTCCATAGCTACATTGATTAAACTGCGACCGTCAACAGGGATCTCACGGGTGGTCATCCCGATAAAAGAAAATACCAGTACATCGTCAGCGTCAGCACGGATCTCGTACCGGCCGTCAACATCTGTAACGGTACCCCTTGTTGTACCTTCAACGAGTACAGTAACCCCCGGCAACGTAGCGTCGTCGGAGGCATCTGTCACCGTTCCGGTAATGGTCAATTCCTGCCCAAGCACATGTGTCCCAAATGCCATGAGCAAAAACAAGCCAAAACTAAGAATTCTCTTCATGGTGTTTTTGTTTAAGTTAATAATTGGTGGTTCATTGAAATTAAAAATAACTCTTTCTTGTTCAAATTAATTTTTCTTGTTCATTTTGTCATTAAAAAACCCAGCAAATATAATTAAATTTTTGTTAAATCTTAACCAGTAAACGGTTTTTTTGAACTCACTGGTATGTGCCAATAACAAGAGGACTTATCATGAACCGTACATACATATCATTTTTTTCGCTTAGACAAAATATTCGTATTTTTGACCTTAAATCCATATATACCAATTTTTCTGAACTTTTTACTCTCCGATTATGAAAAATCTTTCTGCCTTGATTCTCAGGACGGCATTCATATTACCTTTTATTGTATATTCTCAGCCTGCTTTTTCGCAAATGCAGCACGGCGGCGAGCCCTATGCCGCCTCATACGGGTTGAATCTGGATGACCTTATTATCAATGAAAAAGTACTGGATCTGTCTCCGGAACAGGAACACCGGCGACAATACCATAGCGGGAGGATGACACCTCCCGGTGAAGCCATGCATGCAGGCTTCCCCATATCAACTGACATTACACCCGAAACCCATGGTGTGAAAACGGTGCGCAACGGTAAGCAGGTCTGGCAGATGAAGATCAGGTCGCCGGAGGCAGGGCAACAGGACTGGTATTTGAAGATTTTTACCTTCCTGAAGGTGCCCGGTTATTCGTTTATGACAGCGGGCTGGAGCATATAGCCGGGAGTTTCACACACAAGAACAACACTGATCACGGCGTGTTCACCACGCAAATTATCCCGGGAGACCACCTTATCGTCGAATACCGGGAGACCATGGGGGATGATCCTGCATCCGGATGGTCAGGGAACATTCGTATCAGCGAAATCATTCATATCAGCCAGGGCAGCCCGGATGCCCCGGGCGGGCGTAGCTCGGCAGCGCAGAATGGTGCCATGTTAATGTAAACTGCTCAGAGGGTCTCAACTGGCAGCGACAAAAAAGAGGTGTTGCCAGGATGCTGATGCGTGTGGGCGACAGCTACTTCTGGTGTAGCGGATCACTTATTAACAATACGCGGCAGGACGGGACGCCTTTTTTAATTACGGCAGCTCATTGCGGAAGCATGCCACGTTTGAGGATTATCAACTGTGGCAGTTTTATTTCAACTTTGAAAGGCCGGTATGCGAAAACGAAGGCTTGCCGGCACATAATGTACTGTATGGTGCCGAGTTTTTGTCAGAAGGCCCCCTGGAGGGCGGTTCGGACTTCAAGCTGTTGAGGCTCACCCAACGACCCCCTGCCTCATGGCGTCCCTATTACAACGGCTGGAACCGCCTTGACGAACCCGCACACGAGGGTGTTGCGATACATCATCCCGGCGGAGATGCAAAAAAAATCTCAACCTTTAATGAAACTGTCATGTCTTCAAACCCCATAGTCAGCGGCCAGCAGATGGCCGAAAATTCTGCCTGGCGGGTTACCTGGAAGGAAACAGAGAACGGGTTCGGTGTCACACAAGGGGGGTCTTCCGGTTCTCCTCTCTTTAATCAGGACGGGCTTATTGTGGGCACACTCACGGGCGGATCATCCAACTGCAATGCCACACACAACCCCGACTTTTTCGGGAAAATCAGCTACCATTGGGACCAGAACGGGGATGCCTTTCATGAACAGATCGCTGGCTGGCTCGATCCCCTGAATACAGGCGCCACCCAACTCCCGGGCTACGACCCGAACATGCCAAACCACCCGCCACCCGGCTTCGTTAAAGCCACCCCCACGGCAGAACAGCACATCGCATTAAAATGGTATAAGCCGGGACATACGCCCAACAAGCCGGGCTGGCATACTTATGCAACTTCTTACAGCGGAAAAGAATGGTACGGACCCGAACGCGCAACCCTCTTTCATACCGATGCCTTCAACTTTTCCTACCCCGCCACCATCAGCAAAGTGTCGCATGTCTTTTTTGAAACAGCCTCCAATCCATGGCCGAGTGATGAGTTCAGATTTGTCATTTATGACCACACCGCAACCAACATACTGTATCAATCGGAAATACTCCACGCAGAACATCTTACCGAAATCATCCACGAACCGGAAGAACACGTTGTCGTTAACAAACCCTTTTATGTAGCCGTAGAAGCAATGCATCCCAGCGGCAGGCCCTCGTCAGCTTTCGAGCGAATAAACCTCGGAAATGCAGTGTCGTTTCACGGAAACCGGTTTAACTGGCAAAACGCAGGTGACGCAAACAACCAATACGTTTATCTCACCCAGGTTTACATTTCCGGAGAATATGAGCAGACTAACGGAGGCACAGACAAAGAAGCCGCCGATGATAAGACTTACGGAACAAGCCACAGGGTATTGTCCGCAAACACCGGCCATGCTGTTGCATCCGGCACCAAGCGATGGGAAAACTCAGTTGTACAATATAATGTATATAAGAACGGCGATCTTATTCATGTGATAGACGGACCGGATCAGGGCGTGACTACATATGAACATACAGATGAAAGCGGCCACTCCGGCGAGAGTTTTGATGCCTACCATGTAACAGCTGTATATCCCGACGGCATCGAATCACAGCCATCAAACACCGCCTGGCTTTCGCACCTTGACTTTTGCGATGTAACGGTAGACGTTTTCCCTTTTGATGAAGCTTTCGGGGACGGTGAGATACCCGAATGCTGGACCGCTGAGTCGCCGGGGGAAGGCTGGGAGATAAGCACCGGGACGACTTTTAATGAAGTTCAGATAGAGCCTTTAACAGGCACGTTTTTTTCCTATGTGGAACATCATGAAAACGATGAACCAAAAGCCCACTGGCTTATCAGCCCCCCACTCGATATCTCCGGGCTGGAAACCCCCGCACTGGGCTTTTGGTTTAACGCCTCCTATCCGTCGAGCAGCACCGGGCCAACGCTAAGCGTTTATGTAAAGACCGATGAAGGCTCCTTTAACAAGTTCTGGGATGCACATCTGCACCCCGGATTTACACCTACTAACGAACTTTTATGGTATCGCGCAAGAACAGACCTTTCGGAGTTCAAAGGGGCAGGGCTGATACGTATTGCCTTCCAGCTGGAGGTAAGTGAGGCATCCTTCAGTGCGATAGACGCGATCACCGTCGAAGATGCCACGAACGACGTGTTTCCGCTGAACCTGATGGTTATGCCGTCAAACAGAGGAGAAGTGTACGGCGCTGGGAATTACATCGGGGGTGAGCGGGTCACCGTGCATGCAGAACCCAATACCGGTTACAATTTCCACTATTGGATGCACCAGCATGACACCCTGGCTACGGCACAGACATACCATTTCCTGATGCCTGACTCACCCTACACCCTGACCGCCTTGTTTGACCCGGGAACGCCTCCTGTGTCGGCCGGTGATCCCGATGCAGCCCAATCAGCCATTACCCTGTACCCCAACCCAAGCACAGGGAGGGCTACCTTATGGTTTGGAGAAGGTCTTGAGGATGTGCTTATCAGGGTCTTTGACAGCCAGGGCAGGATAATACGGGAGCAAAAGCATGGCACGATTTCCGGTAACACGGAACTGAACCTGGATCTCCGGGGCTATCCGAATGGATTGTATTTCATTTCCATCCAAAGCACCAAGGATTCCAGCTTGCTGCGCCTGCAACTAACGCGCTGATCCATAAGGCGTCCCGAAAGGGTGTCAATGCGAATAACTCCTTATTTAATGCTGGGTTCACAATATTAAACCCTTTTTTTGACATTTTCAACCCCGGGAATACTACCATTTCCCCACACCATACTAAGCAAACCACCAGAAACGTTTGTTTAAACAAAGGGTATATCAATTTGTTACACCCTTGCTGTTTGGCACAAAATGTGTACATTGTAATACTGTACATGGGATTACTCTGACACCCCGCATCACAATTTAAAAACAAAAAGGGAACCTTTCGAAATGAAGTTATTTTATTTAAACCGTATCACTTTAGCATTACTTGCTATATTTCTCATGGTGGGAAATGCTCCCGCACAAACCATGGACACCGGTGATGAGTTTGCAAATCACGTGCTGCAAGGCATGCAGAAAATGGAAATTGCCTATCCCCAGCAAAAAGTGTTTCTTCATATTGACAAAAATGAATACCTGGCCGGTGAGCGCATCTGGTTCAAAGCTATGTGGTTAATGCCACAACACACAGGCCCGACACGATGAGTACCAACCTGCACGTAAAATTGCTGAACAACAAGGGTGACATTGCTTCCGTGCTTCTGCTGCGCCTTCAAAACGGCTTTGCATACGGCGACATCGCCCTTCCCGACTCCCTGTCGGAAGGCAATTACCAGTTTATAGCCTTTACGGACTGGATGCAGAATTTTGACAGGAAGTTTTTTTTCCAGGACGACGTGTATGTCTACAACCCTATTGAAGAGAATTTTATAAGGCGTACCGATGTATGGCGTAACCGACGCTTTAACCGGCAACTGGCAAGGGCAGAAGAAGAAATGCAGTTTGCCTTTTTCCCTGAGGGGGGAAATTTCCTTTCCGGGATGGAGAACGAAGTGGCTTTCCGGGCTGTAAATGCTCTTGGAGCCGGAGTGGTTGCTTCGGGAGAAGTCTTTGATGATAATGGCAATAGCTCCTCACCTTCGAGACCTACCACAACGGGATGGGATCTTTTGTTCTGGAGCCCGAGGCAGGCAGGGAATACATAGCCAGGATTGAGTTTGAGGATGGCAGCAGGCAGCGCATACCGCTACCCACCGTTCAGCCCAACGGATATCAGCTGTCGGCAACGCATAACAATAATGAAATTGATATCCGGGTAAACACCAATTTTTTGCCATCCAGCCTCGACATGTCCGACGATGTGTATGTGATGGCTCAGGTGAGAGGGAGGGCCTATTTTATGGACAAAGGCACCCTCAACAACGGGCACTTCTCCGCCAGCATCCCCCTGGATATCCTTCCTACAGGCATATGCCAGATCAGTCTGTTTACCGGGGAAGGCCTGCCTATAGCCGAACGACTGGTGTTTGTCAACCAGGGCGATATTGAAATGGCAGATGTAACCGATTTTCGTGTGACAAACAACGAAGGCAGCCAGCAGATGGAGTTGGATCTCCTTCTCGACAATACCCTTGCTCCGGGAAGTTATTCCGTGGCTGTGCTGGATGCCAAAGACGCAGATAGCGACTGGCGATCCAACATTGCTGCCAACCTGCTGCTTTTTAGTGATCTGGGCTATGGCATGAAAGATCCCTGGTTTTATCTCGATCCTGATTCGGAAAAATCCGCCAGGGCCACAGACCTCGTTATGATGACACACGGCTGGAAACGCTTTGAAATGGATAGTATTATCAATCACGATTACCCGGAGATACGCCATGGTTTCCCTGAAGGGTTTTCGCTCGCCGGAGAAGTGTCTCCGCGCTCCTCTGCAAGGAAAACCGGAGAGGTGAGCGTGGAGCTCGCCATCCATCAGAACGATAGAATCTATACATATGATACCACAACCAATGAAGACGGTGAGTTTGTTTTTTCAAACCTGATTTACGACGGAGAGTTTACTGCGAAGCTCCGGATAGACCCACGTTACGACAAGCGGGCGATGAATATTGAACTTGGGGGCAGGGACTTCTATGAGACCCAATACACCAACAACTTCCATACGCGGCCCCTGCAGGTTACGTCGCGCGGTGATGACTGGGAGCGTACCAAAAGACCCGAGACCATCATACAAAAACGCGGCCTGATCGAGCCCGGAGAGGAACGAACCCCTTCGATGTTCGCAAATGCCGACCAGGTCATCTACTTTGACGACATCCGTGACCAGTATAACACTGTATTGGATGTGCTTCGTACCCGTGTTCGTGGTTTGCGGATCACCGGCGGTGAGATCACCCTGCGCGGGCCAAGCTCCGTATTTTTTACCAACGAGCCGCTTTTCCTCATTGATGAAACCGTAGTGAACAGGGGTGCTTTTTTGAATATGAACGTCCGCCAGATCGACCGCCTGGCAGTGATGAGAGGACCACAGAGTGCCATCCTGGGCGCAAGAGGCGCGAACGGAGCCTTGCTGATTTACACATTACGCGGCGACAGCCAGTGGCACCAAAGCTATGAGTACCTCCTGAGAGGTTTCCATGAACCTGTCGAAACATTTGAAACAAAAATTGACACCGGCAAGTTTGTGCAGTACAACCTCGACAGAACCCTTTTCTGGGAGCCCAACCTGCAGGCAGATGAAAACGGCGCCGCCAGCCTTTCCTTCGAAACAGACGAAAAGGTCAGGAACGTGCGGGTGATCATTCAGGGCATCGACGAAGAGGGAAGGATTACTTTTGATGATATTATCCTGTAAAAGGGTATCATCCTGTAAAAAAGGATATTGAACCCTTTCAGGGTTCTGTATTTCATCTGTTTGTAATTTTGAAACCAATTGGTTTTCCGGTGTTTATTCTTTCAGCAGGACTGCTATTGGCTTTTGGCTATTAGCTTTTGGCTTTCTTGCTAATAGCCAAAAGCCTACTTAGTGAATAACGCCGTATGAAATGCGGGGGTGGCCTTAAAAAATGCGGGGCTATGTAATGCCGGATAAAATAAAAAAGGCGAAGGCCGTGCAATGTGCACGGCCTTCGCTTTTTTATGGTTGGGCTTATACAGCCCTTGCCTGATTGAATTATCTGGCTACGTTGAAACGCTGGGTTTCCATACCTTCAGTGGTTGTTACCTGCATGAAGTACAATCCGTTGGTCAGGTTTGAAACATTCAGTGTCTCTTGCTGCGTCTGCATGACCATGCGTCCGCTCACGTCATAAACTTTCACGTCGAGGATTTCTCCTGCAACGTTTACGTTGATGAAAGAGCTGGCCGGGTTGGGATAGATCACCATGTTCAGGTTATCTTCGTCAACCTCCACAACAGAAACTGGCTGTTCGCCCCATACGTCGTTGATCACGGTGTCTTCAGTAATGATAACCGAGCGGTTCGGATCGCCGGGCCATTCGCCGCCCTCCCAGCCGTCGCCAAAGGCATCGGAGAAGTACTTATACTCATGCGCGCCTTCCAAAATATCGACGGTAGCTGTATAAATAAGATCTTCATCGTTGCCGTTGTCTTCCACATCTGCATCGAGAGTGATGGCATCGAGCTGGAAGATGAAGGCATCTTCACTTACGTAGTTGATGGCAAAGCGTGCCACTTCACCGGCATAGTCGCCAAGATCGAAAGAATACTCAGTCCACTCGGTGGGTACTTCAATGTACGGCTCGGTGCTTACCGCGATAAAGTTACCGGGGTCATCGCCGGTGGTTGACACGAGTACGCGGATCCTTTCGAGTCCGTAGGCAGCGGTGTGGGACCTTGCCCAGAAGCTCAGCGTGCTTGTTTCGTGCATTGAGAATTCAGGCGAGATGAGCCATTTGTCGTCATCAAAGTCTGTATACTGAATTGCTACGGCATACTTATCGCCATCAACGGGCGGATCTGTCTCATGAATGGGAGGATCAGTTTCGTAAGGGTTGAATACAATCCATGCCCACTCTCCGCCTTCGTTCGGGAAGCTGAAGTCGCCGGCACCCCATGTGGGACCGTCAGACAGCTGGATGGTGATCCAGGGAGACAGGTCTGTGGTAAAGTCATCATAATCCTGGAAGTTTTCATAGAAGGTGTAGGGGGGTGCATCCTTGGCCGGATCTATCAGTGTCATTTGCACTGATCCTTCTGTGCCAGGCTCTGCCCAGTCTGTGGGAGTACCAGTCATAAACACGTGGTGCTCGTCGGGATCGAATCCTTCTACACCTGTCATGTCCACGTTGAATGTTACGGAGTACATTTCCGCATCTGTGAGAACAACATCAACGGTCATATCATCTTCAACGGTTATTTCACCTGAAGCTGTTCCATAACCGGGTGCTGATACGGTGTACGCATGCGTGCCTGCCGGCACCTCTTCAAACACATAGTCACCTGCTTCGTTGGTGAAGGGGCCGAGTTCGATAACCGCATCGTCAACGGGGTCGCCGGCAGTATCTTCTACGTTGAAGGTCACAGTGTAAAATTCATCCGGTTCGTCGCCGGGGATCACATATGCCTCGATGTTCCAGGAAAGATCAAAGCCAACGTCGGCAGCGGGCTGCCATGGGTTATCTCCAAACTGCAATAAGTCAGACATGGGTGAGAAGTCACCGCCAATGGTAAATGCAGCGGGGAAAACACCGTCGCCAGGGTCACCGATTTCCCAGCCGATCCAAAGCTCCTGGGTGATGTCAATCGTGTAGGCATCGAACAATTCAACTTCTACCCAGTCTTCCTCGGCGGTCATCATAGCCTGGCTGACCATCATGACAGGATCACTGATATCTCCCTGCCAGATCGTTGCCACGGCGTCGTTGGGCTCATGGTTCATGAAAACACGGATCCTTGTTACCTGGTATCCTGCATAGGCTGCCAGGTCATCGGGCATCCAGCGGATAGCAGCAAACCATTGAGCTCCGTCGCCGCCCAGTCCAAGCGCGTTTTCGTTAATCCCGCCATCGCCGGTGTCTTCCCAATAGTTCCACCACTCACCGTCTTTGTCCGTCCGGTCGTTTTCGACCGTCACCGGATTGGTGCTTGGCGCCAATTGAATTTCCTGCGCCACACCATAAACGGCGAACACAGAAAACATCAGCATAAATGTAATTGCTTGTAAAACTTTCTTCATGATAATGTTTTTTTAATGAAACAAAAAAGTTGATTTTAAGGGTGTTAATTAATAGTGATTTGATTGTGTATGGGTGTTTTAATTTCTCCGCTAATATAAAAAATATTTGTTTTCAAAAAAAAAATTAAATTTTTAATTCTTCCGGAGCCGGCTTTAAACCCGCATAAGGCCTGTGCTCAGCCACTTTTTAGGGCGTAAATTATCAACAAATATAGTTATAATTTGTTAAAATCAAAACAACAAGCTGCAATTTTTTATTTCTGCTGCCGGTTATTAAAAAAACAAGCGGTTGCCCCGGTCAACAGACCAGGACAACCGCTTTATTCTGCAATCCTGTTTACAGCAAAGCAGGGTGCTCAAAAGCTACCAGGCTATTTGCTGTTTTTAGCGTACTATTTGAAAGCGTTTCGATTCAACTCCCCTGTTTGTGGTAACCTGCAGGATATACATGCCGTTATGCAGATCTGGCAGATTCAGGGTTGTGCTTGCTTCTTCCTGCTGGAGGACCATTCTTCCGCTGATGTCAAATATCCGCACTTCTGTTATCTCTCCTTCTACATTTATATTAATGTGTGAAGTGGCCGGATTTGGATAGAGGGACAGGTTCAGATCGATCATATCAATATCTTCAGCCGACACCTCATAGTCACCCCAGACATCATTTAACACTGTATCATCAGATATCATCGCTTCGCGGTTGGGATCTCCTTCCCATTCGCCGCCATCCCAGCCTTCGTCTATAGCATCTGAGAAATACTTGTATTCGATCAATCCTTCTTCAACGGCTTCTTCAGTGGCGGTATAGATCAGCTGCCCTTCATTTTTTGCAGGGTCAACCAGCTCCATCTGAATGGACTCTTCGGTGCCAGGTTCGGGCCAGTCAAGAAAACTGCCGGAGATGAAAACGTGGTGTTCATCCGGGTCAAAGCCTTCAACATCGGTCATGTCTACGTTGAAGGTAACTGAATAGAAATCCGGGTCGGGGTCTTCCAGTGGCTCTACAAAAGCTTCGATATTCCACGCCACATCAAAACCGAAATCAGCAGCGGGTCCCCAGGGGTCGTCACCTAACTGCAGAAGGTCGGACATGGGGGTGAATGCGTCTGTGGTAGTAAATGCAGCCGGGAATAAACCGTCTCCGGGGTCCCCCATTTCCCATCCAATCCAGAGCTCCTGGCTTGTGTCGATCATATAGGGGTCGAACAGTTCAACTTCTACCCAGTCTTCCTGGGCGGTCATCATGGCCTGGCTAATCATCTCCACAGGCTCACTTATGTCGCCCTGCCAGATCTTGGCAACGGCAGATGTGGGCTCATCGTTCATGAACACACGGATTTTTGTAACGGCCCATCCCTCATAGGCAGCCAGATCTTCGGGGCTCCAGCGGATCGCAGCATTCCATTCAACCGCCTCTGCAACCCCCAGGGCGTTGTCGTTGATCTCGCCATCGGGAACAGCTTCGTAATAATTGATCCATTCCCCATCCTTTTCAGTCCGGTCGTCCGCCACCGGTACGGGGTTCGTATCCATAGCCTGCTGAAAGTCCTGTGCACTCAGTGCGCCACTGAAAACAAACCCAATTGTCAATACAAAAGCAATCGTCTTAAAAAATCGCATAATGGTAAAAATTTTAATGTAACAAATCATTTTGTGAAACAATAAATTAATAAGATCAGTGTTTTTAAAAAACCGATGTTAAATTGTCTTAAATGCCAATAAAATCAATGTGCTTCGGAGTTTAAAAACTATAACAAATGTATGTAAATCATAAGGGCTGCCCAAACCTGCTGTGTGAACTTTTGTTAAATCTGATATATTTTTTCCATACCAGCCTATGGCACCTATGCGAAACACTTTCCTGCAGAAACCGTATAAGTCATCTGGGATACAGGACGTAATCCTCCCCCCTGCATCGCCGGATCAAAAATAAATACGTGAATCAGGGTCGGTTTTGGTTTTTTTTCTTTACTTTGGAAGTTCGTTTTCGCCGTATTTTCCGTATAACCGGCATGATTGCCTGACTTATCATATTGTTTGTCAGGCCATTAAAAAACAAAAAACCTAAAAAAATATGTCAATCAAGCAAAAGACACTGGACCTGAAGAAGCGCATGCAGAGTGCCATACAAGGCGGGGGTGCAAAGGCTATCGAGAAACAGGTCGCCATGGGCAAGATGACGGCGCGTGAGCGCATCGTTTCGCTGCTGGACCCCAACTCATTTCACGAGTACGATCTCTTTGTGGAGCATTCTGCCAAAGATTTTGACATGGACAAGAAG
>LCWY01000056.1_pt1 | contig 16417 bp, 17 predicted proteins | sample 348741 | NCBI WGS metagenome assembly LCWY01 (sample SAMN03565343, study PRJNA281982) | anaerobic digester metagenome | biome: Anaerobic digester; feature: Alkaline_Metagenome_Assembly_A; material: Alkaline anaerobic digester sludge; isolation source: anaerobic digester run at haloalkaline... | reverse complement strand
GACCAGCCTTTTTCTGCCAACACTTGTGTAATCGCAGCGGTGAGCGTGGTTTTACCGTGGTCAACGTGACCGATCGTACCAATGTTCACGTGCGGCTTCGTACGTTCAAATTTTTCTTTTGCCATATCTTACTGGTGTTTAAGATTTAATTAAAGGGATTCAACAAATGGTTCATGTCATTATTTTTCAGTAGAGCCGATGACGGGAATTGAACCCGTGGCCTCTTCCTTACCAAGGAAACGCTCTACCCCTGAGCTACATCGGCAGGGAAAACAATAATTAGAGCGGAAAACGGGACTCGAACCCGCCACCTACAGCTTGGAAGGCTGTCGCTCTACCAGATGAGCTATTTCCGCTTCAAAAGTGGGGGGGGAAGGATTCGAACCTCCGAAGGCGAAAGCCAACAGATTTACAGTCTGCCCCATTTGACCGCTCTGGAACCCCCCCAGAGTTTATTTCCCGGAGCCGATGGAGGGATTCGAACCCCCGGCCAGCTGATTACAAATCAGCTGCTCTGACCAACTGAGCTACATCGGCAATCGTCTCTTTTTGCATTAGTTTAGCTTGCAAAAAGGTTTGCAAATGTACAAAAGATTTAAAACCTACCAAACAAAATAATAACTTTTTTTAAAAAACCGAAGAAAAGCCTGCGTTACATGCCTCTGAGCTTTTGCTTGTGTTTTTTTACCTGGCGCTTCAGGGCATCTACAGCATTGTCTACGGCCTCCTCAAAAGATTTGGCCTGCTTTTTTGCAAACAGGTCGTTCCCGGGGATCATAACCCGGATCTCGGCGATCTTATTTTCATTGTTGGATGCAGCATCCACTTTTAGTATCACATCACAACCAATTACCCCATCAAAAAGATTGGCCAGCTTGGCGGTCTTCTCCCTGATGAAATCTTCCAGTTTAACATCCGCTTTAAAATGAATGGAACTGATTGTTACTTTCATTTGATATCCTCCACTGTTTATGCCCACTCTTTATGCCTTCGGATGGGCTTGTTTATAAACGCGTTTGATCTTTTCAATTGAATTATGTGTATATACCTGGGTAGCCGACAAACTGGCGTGCCCAAGCAACTCCTTTATTGCATTCAGGTCTGCACCCCTGTTAAGCATATGGGTAGCAAACGAATGTCTTATCACATGCGGGCTTTTCCTTGTTCTGGTGCTGACCGTTGTCATGTACTTCTGCACCCTTCTGTGCACCCACATGGGATACAGCTGTTTCCCCTTATCCGTGACAAACACAAAGTCGTTGTGTGCTGCACCAAAAAGCCGGGATTTCTCATCACAGTATGACAGGTACATATCCAACACCCTGGCTAAAAGGGGAATTATCCGTTGTTTATTGCCCTTGCCTGTGATCCTGATCTGCCCTGAACCCGTGTCTGCGTGTCCATGCTGTAAACCAATCAGTTCCGACAGGCGGATACCGGTTGTATAAAAGATCTCGAGCATTAGCCGGTCACGCAGCCCGTTGAAGCCAGTTTCAAAATCGCCTTCGGAAAACAGTGTTTCCATCTTATCCTCTTCAAGAAAAACAGGCAGGCGTTCTTCGGGTTTGAGCGACCTGATGTTCCACATCGGGTTTGCCTGGATCATCCCTTCTTTTTCCAGGTAATGAAAAAAAGAACGTAGGCAGGAAAGTTTCCTGTTAAATGTCCTCCTGGAAGCTTTTTCCCTGGTCATCCCCGCAAGCCAGCTGCGAATCATGGCGGAATCGGCTGCCTTAGGTTCTGAAACCCCGAAATTGTTGTCCAGATACCCCTCAAACTGTTTCAGGTCAATGCGATAAGCGGTAAGCGTATGCGCTGAATAACGCTTTACCGTTGAAAGATGATCCAGAAAACGATCTGAGTATTGGCTCATGTGAATGAAAAAGAAGAAACCTTTGCCTTAAAGATATGCCAAAAAAACAGCATTTGCAAAAATTTCTCCTTGAAAGCAAAAAACTGCAGCGGGGAAGGCAATAAAAGCCGGAATAAACTTACGTGCCCGGATTTATCCCTCCTGCTGATCTCTTAATTTTTGGATATAAATAGCCTTCAGTTTTTCCTCACGCTTTTTCACCGACGGTTTGGTAAATTTCTGCCTGTCTCTCAGTTCCCTGAGGACACCCGTTTTTTCAAATTTGCGCTTCATCTTCTTCAATACCCTGTCGATGTTTTCGCCTTCTTTTACAGGAACAATGATCATTTTTTCCTCTTTCTTTTACTGATTATTAATTATTTAAGACACATGTGCTCTAAAAAAGCGGATGCAAAGATACTAAGCTTTTGTATAAAAAACAAAACTGAAGCCTTATTTACCAATCGAACGATCAAGGAAATCGGTCATGAGGCGATACAAATGCAGGCGTGCCGGCCCTGTGAAAATGCCATGGTCGTGGTCGGGATAGATCATCAGTTCAAAATCCACCCCTGCCTCAATAAGGGCATCGGCCATTTCGATGGTGTTCTGGTAATGCACATTGTCATCTGCCGTTCCGTGCACCAGGAGGTAATCGCCTCTGATCTTATCAACATGGTTGATGGGCGAGTTGTCGTCGTAGCCGTCGGGGTTTTCCTGCGGGGTGCGCATATATCTTTCCGTGTAGATCGTATCGTAATACCTCCAGCTTGTGACCGGTGCCACTGCAATGGCGGCACGGAACACATCTGCACCTTTGGCAAGGCAGAGTGAGGAGAGGTATCCTCCATAGCTCCAGCCAAAGATGGCAATTCGTTCTCCGTCTATGTAATCCTGGGCGGCCAGGTATTGTGCAGCCTCTATCTGGTCAATGGTCTCGTATTTTCCCAGCTGCAGGTAGGTCATCTTACGAAACTCCTCTCCCCTGCCCCCGGTTCCGCGGTTGTCGACGGTTACCACTATGTAACCCTTCTGAACCAGTTTCTGGAACCACACCCCATTAAATGTGTTCCAGCTATCCACTACGGCCTGATGTCCGGGGCCTCCGTACACATACATCAGTAAAGGATATTCCTTAGCGGGGTCAAAGTCGGCCGGCCGGATAATTTGTCCATTCAGCGAAACTCCTTCGCTGGTGGTGAAACTGAAAAATTCCGGATCGGTAAATCCGTGACTCTCAACACGAGTCACAAGTTCCTGGTTGTCTTCCAGTATTTCAACCTGGCCGCCGTCTGCCTGGTGAATGCTGTAAACCGGCGGACGGGAGGCCGTTGAATACCTGTTTATAAAATAGCGGAACCCTTCGCTGAAAGAAGGTGTGTGTGTGCCTTCTCCCTGCGTGAGTTGCCGCACATTGTCTCCATCGAGGTCAGTAACATACAGGTGGTTGGTAAGAGGAGAGCCTTTGCGGGCCAGGTAATACACCTGCCCGGCGTCCTCGTCTGCCCCAAGGAATTCCTGCACATCAAAGTTTCCTGCCGTGACGGGATGAAGGCTCCGGTTTTCCATGTCGTACAGATAGATATGGGTATACCCGTGTTGTTCACTGGTGATCAGAAAATGGGTTCCATCTTCAAGAAAAGTAAGATCATCGGTCACCCGAACATAATACCTGTTGGGTTCTTCGTACAAAAGCTCTTTTTCGCCGCTTTCCGCATCTGCAAGAAATATCTCAAGGTGGTTCTGATGGCGGTTCAGTCGCTGAAAAGAGAGCCTCAAAGGATCCCTGGTCCATTTGATCCTCGGGATGTACTGATCGGTTTCGTCGCCAGTGTCCAGTTCAATGGTTTCCCCGGTTTCCATATCGTACATATGCAGCGTTACCACAGCATTTTCCTCGCCGGCCTTGGGATATTTGAACCGGTATTCTTCGGGGTAGAGCTGGCCATATTTCATCATAACAAACTCTTTAACGTGGCTTTCATCGAAGCGCATAAAGGCAATTCGCCTGCCATCGGGAGACCATTCGAAGCCTTTGGTCAGATAGAACTCTTCCTCATACACCCAGTCGGTGGTACCGTTGATAATATGGTTGTACTTCCCGTCGGTCGTTACCGGATATTCCCTGCCCTCTTCAAGGTCTTTAACATAGATATTGTTCTGCCTCACGAAGGCTATGTGTCTTCCGTCGGGCGAAAAATCCGGCAGACGCTGGGTTGTGCCTTCCGACAGGGCAGTTATTTCCTGGTTTTCAATGTTCCACACATAATATTCGGCACGCCGTGACCTGCGATATATGGATTCCTGGTTTACACCGATCAGAAGCATCTCCTCGGCCGGACAAAATAGATAGGTGTCAACACTTATTGCTGTACCGTCATCTTCTTCAAGATGGCCTTCCGATGTAAAGATCCGTTCCACAAACTCACCGGTATCGTACCGGTGCACATCAATGTGTTTGCCCTCTGTAACGAGGGTGTAATGCAGGCCGTCCTGCATAGACCTGCCCATGGTGATGGTTTGAGGCACAAAATGCCTTTCCAGCCAGAGCTTTTCGAGGGTGATCTCTTCCGTGCCGGCAAAAGAAACAGTACGGATTGAAAGGATAATAGCAAGCAGTGTCAGTTTGGTGAGTAAGATCATGTGTTTATTTTTTGGTAACTAGTTGTTGTTTAAGTGTTTGTGTTTTTGGCAAAAGTTCAGGGGTTGTGTTGCAACTGTTAAAATGTCGAAATGTCGAAATGTCGAAACGTCCCAATAATCATCCCCCCTGTGTGTTAAGGTCTTATCATGGGTGCTCATCTGCAGATACTGCAGCACATGTGAATTCCCGGGTCTACCAGGCATAAAAAGCATCCTTTATGTGGTGCAGCTCGTGCCGGTCGTGCTGAAGCAAGACCGACACGATATCAAAGCGCACGTTTTTATTGATCCCCCTGAGGGCGATGTAATGATTGGCCGCTTTGACCAGCATCTTTTGCTTTTGCCGGGTGACAAAGGTTTCCGGATCCCCAAAACGGGCTGATCTCCGCGTTTTCACTTCTACCACAGCAAGTATTCCTTCTTTTTCAGCAATAATATCTATTTCCTGTTGGTTCGATTGCCAGTTTGTCTCCAGGATCCGGTAGCCCTTTTCTTTCAGATAGGCAACTGTCAGTCCTTCCCCGGTTTTGCCTGTATTGTGGAAATCCGCCATCCTGTGTCTGTATAAAGTAATCCGGCAGCCTTTTCAGGTAACGTCCCCTTCCTTCAGCTCAAACTCATAATATTCCATGATAGGATTTGCCAGCAGTTTTTTGCATGCTGTATTTACCTTTTCTTTTGCTTCTTCGCGGCTGCCGGCATGGACGTCCAGGTTGATATGTTTTCCGACACGCACATTTTCTATCTCCTCAAGGCCCAGGTTTTTCATACTGGCAGTGATTGTTTTTCCCTGCGGGTCGAGCAGTGCTTTCAGGGGCATGATGTTTATCTCAGCGCGATATTTCATGGGTTCGGATTTAGCGGGAACAGGGTCTTGCCTGTCCGCGGTTCAGGGTTTGTCGGGTTGCTTTACGAAATTGCCCACACATTATCAAGGGCAGACAAAAGTATGTAAAAAATGAGAAAAAGGGGCGCTGCAGCGAGGCCAAAAGTTATCAACATAACCAGGCAACCGGCAACAAACAAATAGCGAATGCGGTTTTCTGACCATTTCAGCGATTCTGTTTTAAGGGAAAACATTTTCAGGGGTGCCACAAGCAGTAGCGACAGTACGATCGTTAAAACAAGCATGGCAGGGAAGCTGCTTGTCACTTGTATAAGTATATTGTGTATGGTGTTACCTGGGGCTGCATACTCCAGGGCAAAGGGGATCGATGCAATCAGAAGGGCATTTGCCGGTGTTGGGAGGCCGGAAAAATGGTCTTTTTGTTCTGTATCAATATTAAAAACGGCCAGTCGCAATGCTGAAAAAACGGCTATGAAAAAAGCGAGCAGTGGCCAAACAAAAAGGCTGCTTTCGGGGTTAATCCTATAGAACGAGACCATGAGATATTGAAAGACAATGCTTGCCGGTGCCACACCGAAGCTTACCAGGTCGGCCAGTGAGTCAAGCTGTTTGCCGATTTCGCTGCCTGCCTTGAACCATCTGGCAATCGCACCGTCAAGATAATCCAGCACAGAGCAGATGAGAATTATAAGGGCAGCCTCGGCCAAAAGCCCTTCGAAGGCAGCTACAATTGCGGCACATCCAAGAAACAGGTTGACTAATGTTACGGTGTTGGGAATGATCTTCATGCGATAATTCTTTTTATTATGAAAAAGAGCGACTTTGAACGTGCTCCCCTTAAAGAAAAAGTTTACAGGATATTTGAGAGCGGTAAGCCTGTTACCGATCGTCGCTTTTTATATTTTCAGATCAGGTTGTATACCCTTAATGATTTCTTCGCTGAAATATGGTACATCCCTTCGACCAATAAGATAGACCGGATCCATACCCTGACTCTTGATGAGGTATTGAAGATCTACGACAGCAATTTCGACATATCCGGCCTTACCTGATATGAGCAACTTTGTGTGGGTATGCCCGCGGCATTCCCACACAAAGTTTTTTGCGCTATTGTCTCAAGTTTTTCAATGATCAGCTGCAGCCGTTTACCGGGGCGAGCCGGGGTCTTAACTGCCATTCCGCATCCTTGTGTCTTTACATATTCCGATCCGGCCGGCCACCCCGGCAACTATCAGCCCGTATGCAAACGATGGGGCATGGATGTGTGATGGTTTGCACCATCTTGCCGGGAGACAGAGATTGATCACTTCATATATCAGGGAGCCCTGTCCGGATACGGCGGTATTGGATGAATCTCCTGGTCATACTCTTCCATCCGCTCCAGTGCCTCTTCTATGGCTCTGTTCAGCTGATCGTCGATACCATCAAATTCCCTGGCGGGATCATTTTCGATATAGATGTCTGGTTCAACGCCTATTCCTTCTATGATCCAGTCTTCACCGTGAATATCGTAGGGGGCAAATTCCGGTTTTTGCAATGTGCCTCCATCAATAAAGGGAAGCGAACCACGAATGCCGACCACGCCGCCCCAGGAAGTGGTTCCGATAAGGGGGCCGAGTCCCAGCTTTCTGAATTGATAAGGGAAAAGGTCGCCGTCAGAAGCCGAATACTTATCGATAAGGCACACTTTTGGTCCAAGGTGAATCTCTCTTGGCCTGGTGCCGGGAGCGACATTCCGCTGCATCGAGAGGCCGGTGAGTTCCCGTGAAAGCCTTTCAATCAGCATTGGGGAAACATTTCCACCGCCATTGCCGCGTACATCAATAATTAGGGCTTCTTTCCTGAGCTGGGGATAGAAGTGCTTTACAAACTCGTTAAGTCCGCCGGGGCCCATATCGGGAACATGGATATATCCGACGCGACCGTCGGTGGCTTCATTTACTTTCCTGATATTTTCCTGTACCCAGTTGTAATAATAAAGGTCAGATTCGTTGCCAATGGGCACCACGATCACATCGCGCGCTCCTTCGGTGGTTGGCGATTCATTGACGGTAAGCTCCACCTGCACATCGGCTTTCCCAATGAATGCAGAATAGATGTTGTTCATTTCGTTGACGGGCTTTCCATCCACAGCGATAATGTACTCCCCTTCGCTGATATCCACTCCAAGTTCTGTTAACGGAGACCGGCGCGAGCGGGTCCAGTTCTCGCCCTGCAGGATCCTGTCAATACGGTAATATCCGGAAGCGTCGTGGCTTAATTCAGCGCCCAGCAGCCCCATAGGAATGCGTTCCGCTTCCGGCACATCGCCTCCTCCTACATAGGCATGGCCTACGTTAAGCTCACCTACAAGTTCACCCAAAATATAAGTAAGATCAAAGCGGTTGTTAACGTAATCGACCAGCGGACGATACTTTTCATGCATAGCTTCCCAGTCCACACCATGCATGTTCGGCGCATAGAAAAAGTCGCGCATCTGACGCCATGTTTCATCGTAGATCTGTTCCCATTCTTCTCTCAGGTTCACCCATACCTTCATGTTTGAGGTGTCGATGAACTCCTCCACCTGGAATTGGGCTCTTGGCAGATCGATCACGGCATATTGCCCACGCTGGGCAACAAGCATCTTTTGCTTATCGGCACTGATCTGGTATCCGCTGATCGGGGCCAGGTTTGTTTCCTGGCGGCTCTCCATGTTAAACATCATGAGGCCGCGACCTCCGGCGTGAGACGTTTTCATATAATAAATGTTGTTTCCAACGGCCTGTATGTTCCAATAAGTGGCCACGTCAATTGGTAAAGCGGCAATGCGATGTTTGATACGTTCAATGTCGATGTCAATATGCAGTTCATCGTTGTTGCCGGATTGCTGCTGATCGCCGTCGTTGTTGGTGCTTACCTCATCGTTGCGTGGCTCGAGGAAAGACGGCACATCTTCGCGCAGGGTGATGAAATAGACCCGGCTCATGTCCGTATAGGCATGGTTCCACTCGGTCCGGCTGTATATGGGGTTAAAGTCACGGTTTGACGAGAAGAACAAATACTTGCCCTGGTCGCAGAATGACGGGCTGCTGGAAGCGTACCATCCGCTGGTCACGGGGTAGCATTCCTGTTCTTCAAGGCTATAGATGTGTATCCTGGAGTAATGATCCAGTTCGGGTCGTGTCCAGGTGATCCAGCGGCTATCGGGAGACCAGCTGTATTGTGTGATCTCGCCCGCTTCGGCCTGATCTACGTTGGTGACTTCTTTTGTATTGATATCAACATATTGCAGCCGCAGTTTCTTATCCGACCACATGATCTTTTCCGAGTCGGGCGACCAGCTCAGGGAGTATTTGTAAGTGTCGGCATCGGTAGTAAGCTGGACGGGGTCTCCCCTTCCGTCCTGCGGGATGATGTAGATCTCGTCCTCGCCTGTGGTGTCGGATATGAAAGCAATGTATTGTCCGTCGGGCGACCAGGTCGCGTTACGTTCGTGCACGCCGGATGTCTCAGTAAGGTTTCTTGTGATACCGCTACTGGCGGGCACGCTCCACACATCGCCCCGGGCGCCAAAAGTCACACGGGCTCCGTCGGGCGCCAGGGATGCAGTGCGTATCATATCTGATGCATCTTTGCGCTGATTGCGCCCCAGTGCGAGGTCTTCGGCGATCCTGACCGGTACGCGTTCTGTTGCTTCTGTTTCAAGATCTAATATATGAAGGTAGCCGCCGTTTTCGTATATGATGGCATCGTCGCCAAGCGACGGGAATTTTACGTCGAAGTCCTCATAATGAGTTAGTTTCCTGGTTTGCTCCGTTTCCAAATTGTAGACAAACAGGTTCATTCTTCCGTCGCGGTCGGAGGCAAAATACACATTGTCGTCAACCCACATGGGAAAAATGTCCTGCGAGCCTTCGTGTTGTGTCAGGTTTACGGTGGTGCGCTCGTTAAGGTCGTGCAGCCAGATATCGTCAGCCATTCCGCCCGAATAGTACTTCCACGTCCGGAACTCACGGAAGACCCTGTTATACACAAAACGTTCGCCGGTATCGTCAAAGCTGATCCAGCCCCCTTCGGGCACGGGAATCTGCTCGGGAAGCCCCCCATTCACGTTAACGGTAAACAGCTCGCCCTTGAACGCGTTAAAAGACCGCTTGCGCGTCCGGAAAATAATGTTTTCGTCGTCTTTCCATCCCATTACAATGTTATTGGGCCCCATTCGGTCGGAAAGGTCGTCGCGGGCGATTGTGGCTGTAAAGGTAAGGCGTTCGGGCACCCCGCCTTCTGCGGGCATCAGGTACACCTCGGTATTGCCGTCATATTGCCCGGTAAAAGCGATATATTCGCCATCCGGACTAAAACGGGCAAACATTTTGTACCCCGGATGGTTTGTCAATTTTCGGGCCACGCCTCCTTCACGGTCAACGGTGTAAAGGTCGCCGGCATAAGAAAACACGACCTGATCGCCGTGCAAGGCAGGAAAACGCATTAGCCTGGCCTCCTCTGCCCCCATAGAGTAAAAAGAGGCAGCCATAATAAAGGAAAAAAGAAACAGGGATAGTTTTTTCATAACTTCTTGTTTAATTATGTTTGTAAAAATGCTGGATACAGATTGCAGAAAAACAAATATAAGGGATTATTGAAAAAAATCGGTAAAAAACCGCCTCATGATCGCAAAAAACAAATTTGATAAGCCCTTTATCCCGCAGAAAGATCATTTTTCATTGAACAAAAAAGGGAATATATAAGTTAATTTGTGTAGTACCGCACATTTTTTCGTGAAATAATTAACAACTTTATAAACCTGTTAAACTTAGTATATTATGGAAGAGAACAAAACAATGCAGCAAGAATTTACCAAGTTGCCATTGATCGGCGATCCGGCACCCAGTTTCAGGGCAAAGACCACCATGGGCCCGTTGAATTTCCCTGAGGATTACAAGGGCAAATGGGTCATTTTATTCAGCCACCCTGCTGATTTTACACCCGTTTGTACCACCGAGTTCATGACTTTTGCCACCATGCAGGAAGATTTCCGCAAGCTCAACACCGAGCTGATCGGACTATCGATCGACAGCATTTATGCGCACATCGCATGGCTCCGCACCATCAAGGAGAAGATCGAATTCAAGGGCATGAAGAACGTGGAAGTGAATTTCCCGGTGATTGAGGACCTGAAAATGGATGTGTCCAAAAAATTCGGTATGGTGCAACCCAATGCATCCACAACGCAAGCTGTAAGGGCGGTATTCATCATGGACCCGGAGGCCACGGTACGCGCTATTCTTTATTACCCGCTCAGCACAGGCCGTAACATGGATGAGATCAAACGCATGATCATTGCTATGCAAAAGGCAGACAAAGAGCAGATTGCAACACCTGCCAACTGGGAGCCCGGCGACGACGTGATCATTCCTCCCCCCGGATCCTGCGGCACCGCAAAAGACAGGGTGGAAAGCCAGGACGACGACAAATATTGCCTCGACTGGTTTATGTGTTTCCGTAGAGAAAAATAGGCATTGCCATTATCATAGCTGATTCTAAATGGCTGTCTGCTCCTGGCAGGCGGCCATTTTTTTTTACATACAGTGTATTTTTTTTTGAACTTTCTGTGGTTTGAACTGTTTAAACAATTTTAAAAAAGCGGCCTAAACCCTTGTTTAAACCAAAAACAATTTTTATCTTTAACTTTTGTTTTTTGGTCAAACTCATTTGTGGTTTATTTATCTATGTATTTAAAAATATGATTATATTGATGAGCTACAACTAACCGCCACATACAGCTGGCGGGGGAGTTCCGAAAATCCTTAAGAGTAGGATTAAAAGAAATGTAAAACCAAAAACAAAGCAGAAATGAAACAATTCACACGATTTATCATGATTTTGGCTGTTGCCCTGGTAATAAGCGTTGCCGGCATCAGTGAGAGCAAAGCTCAGGGTACTTTTGATGCTGAGCAGATTGGTATCAATGTAGGTTTCACTTACGGTTTTGATATCGAAGAGCCTGGGTTGCGTGCGGGATTCACTTACTTTCTCAGTGAAAACATGCGTGTTGGGCTCGATATCACCTATTGGTTCATAGATGATTTTGAGGAAACCATGTTTGGGGAAACCTGGAGCAGCAGTGCCACTTACCTGGAGTTTAACGGAAACTTCAATTACATTTTGTTCGACCAGGACGGTTTGCTGCTTTATGGTATAGGAGCCCTGGGTCTGCACTATGCTTCGGTAGAATTTGAATTTGGGGGTGTTTCAGAAAGCGACAGCGACACTGAGGTTGGTTTTGGTCTTGGTGGAGGTGCAGAGTACATCCTGGGAGGAGTTTCTCTTTTTGCCGAACCCAAGCTGTTCCTAAGTGGATTTGACCAGTTTAAGATCAATGCAGGTCTGCGTATTTACCTGTAGGCCGGGCATTTTTCTATAGTAACCCAATTATCATTCACTAACCCTTAAACGTTTTATTCTATGAAGAAAAAACTGATCAACTCCCTATTGATTATAGGGATAGCTATCCTGATGACCTCATGCTACACCTATACTTTCAGTGTAGGTGATGGCGCCCAGACGGGCGTTGAGGTAACGGCCAAAAATCATTATGTGATCTACGGCCTTGCTCCCGTAAGTATCTCAGACCCGGCTGAAATGGCGGGTGGTGCAGATCATTATGATGTAAAGATCGAACACACGTTTGTCGACGGCCTGCTCAATGCCATTACTTTTGGCATCTACACGCCAACGACGACGACAGTCAGGCGATGACGCCCTGAAAACAACAGCAAACAGGGAAACCCCTCACCGGTTTCCCTGTTTGTTTTCTATTTCTATCCTGCACCCTGCAATGCCAAACTTTATCCAGCAATGAAAAAAGCTTACCTGATTTCGGGAATTATAATCGTTATCCTGGCTGCCGGCCGGGGAATAAACTACTACCTTGACTTTCGCGAACTGACCCCGGAGCAGCAGCAGGCATTTTACGAATATCATAGCGGGCACCTGGCAGGAACAGCCGTTATATTCGTACTGGGCCTGGTGCTTATTTTTGCGGGGGTCAGAAGAAAAAAGACCAGGTAGAAAAATTATTTCTTCAGGGACATCCGGAATGTGGTTCCGCTGTTGAGGGCAGAATCCTTGACATAAAGCTTTCCTCCGTGATACTCCTCAATAATGCGCTTGCTCAGCGAAAGCCCCAGTCCCCAGCCGCTCTTTTTGCTGGTATACCCCGGATGAAAGACAGCTTTCTGTTTTGAAGCCGGTATTCCCCGCCCGTCGTCCGATATATCCACCAGCACATGGTCTTCAAAGTCTTCTATCGAGATGTAGATATTCCCGCTGCCGTGCATGGCGTCAATTGCATTTTTTATGATGTTTTCCACCACCCATCCAAAGAGATTGGGATTGTGCGGCACCTCAACCGGGGTGCGTGGAGCTGCCACTTTAATGGAAACCTTGCGGGGAGTGCGCAACCGCATGTATTCAACCACCTCATCAACCGAAGTCCTGATGTCCAGGGTTAGCAGTTGCGGCGAGGAACCTATCTTCGAAAACCTTTCGGTAATGTCTTCCAGGCGTTTGATATCTTTGGAGATCTCGTTAATGGTCTCTTCGTCCACGCCCTTCATCTTCAGCAACTCCATCCAGGCAATAAGAGACGACAGGGGGGTTCCCAGCTGATGTGCCGTTTCTTTCGACATCCCGACCCAAACCTGGTTCTGTTCGGCATTTCGCGCCATGCTGAAAAGCATGTAGGCAACAAACAAGAATATGCCAATGGCTAAAAATTGCGCAAGGGGATAATACCTGAGCTGGGTCAGAAGAAGGGAGCTCGTATAATACACATAAGAGGGCCCGTAATTAGGCAGGCTTATCTCCAGGTAGCGGTTTTTCCCTGCCATGGAACGGATCAGGCTCTGTACTTCCTCCTCGTCATCAAAGTCAACTCCCTGAATATTACCATGCGCGATAAGCTCTGAACCTGCCCTGTCAACAACTATTACCGGCACATTTGCGGAGTTTACCACCAGGTCGGATATAAACGTGTCGATCAGGTCATCCAATACTATGCGCAGCTCAGTAAACACATTGGAATCTTCGTAATACACGTAGCGGTGGTCACCATTTATGGGAAAGCTTAAGGGAGGATAGGTGGAGAAATAGTCTGCAAGCTTGCCTGTAAATGTATCGTATTCGGCAAACTGGCCGTCCAGGTTCGCCACACTCAGCACCTCTCCCTCTTCATCGGTAAGCACCAGAGGGATAGTGGTATTGCTCTGCAGGATGTTGATATAAAAAGTCAGCGCATCGCGATCGTCTTCGTATTCGAGTCTTTCATACACATCTACCAGCAGGTCGACCCGTTTTTCTTCTTCCCGCCGGATCTCAGAAAACAGCCGGTCACTGTCACGCAGCAGCGTCTCGCGTTTGCGTATGGCATCAGCCCATAGCTCAACCCGTTGCCTTTCGTCGCGTGCGATCTTCCTGACCATAATGTCAGTATAGTAGAGGGAAGCCAGAATTATCAAAGCGGCAAACATCAAAAGATAGATCTTCCAGCGCTGCTTTTGCGAATATATTTCTAACCCGGTGATCTTTTTTAAAAAGCCCAAAACAATTCCTCCTTTTGGATCTGTTATTTGTTGTCAAAATTACGCTTTTTCAGTGAGATGGACAGTGGTCTTCCTTCAGGCTGAAAAAAAGCAGATTTGTTATGTTTTTTTAGTGTTAACGACAAAAGCAGATTAACATGTATTGATTATCATTATTTTTGCAGAAAACAAAGCGCACGAAAAGTTTTTATATTCATGTCTTTTATTAACAATGTCGTATCCTGGTTTCTCAGGAAACGTGTGTCACAGATCGATTATTTCCGGACACACCCTGAAGAGGTTCAGCAAAACACACTGAAGGAACTCCTGCATTCTGCCCGTGATACCATGTGGGGAAGGAAATATGGTTACCAGGACATCAGGGATTATGAGGAATATCGCCGGCGTGTCCCGTTGCAGGATTATGAAGATGTAAAGCCCTATGTTGACAGGCTCCTGCAGGGGGAGCAGCAGCTCTTGTGGCCGACAGACATCCAGTGGTTTGCAAAATCATCGGGCACCACAGCCGACCGCAGCAAATTTATCCCCATCAGCCAGGAGTCCCTCTCCGGTTGTCATTATAAGGCGGGCAAAGATGTTCTTTCCCTGTATTGTCACAACAATCCACATTCCAAAATATTCGACGGCAAAGGGCTTATCATGGGAGGCAGTCATAAGGTTAGTGAAATCAACAACCAGGCGTATTTCGGTGACCTGTCCGCTGTTTTACTGCAGAATGCCCCTTTTTACGGGGAGCTTTTCCGTACACCTGACCGTTCGCTGGCTCTTTTGGATGACTGGGAGGAAAAACTTGAAAAGGTCGCCCACGCTACCTATAGCCAGAATGTAACAAACATCAGCGGGGTTCCCTCATGGAACCTTGTGTTGCTGAAACGTGTCCTTGAGGTTACCGGCCGCAACAACATTCTTGAGGTATGGCCCAACCTCGAACTGTTTATTCATGGGGGGGTGAGTTTCGCACCCTACAGAAGCCAGTTTGAGAAGATCATTCCGTCGGATGATATGAGTTACGTGGAAACATACAATGCCTCCGAGGGCTTTTTTGGCATCCAGGACCTTCCGGACAGCAGCGAAATGTTACTTATGCTTGACTACGGGATCTTTTATGAGTTCATCCCCGATGGATGCATACGGCAAGCTGGGCTCGGAGGCAATCCCTCTTTCAGAAGTGAAGAAAGACACCAATTACGCGTTGGTCATAACTACCAATGCCGGATTGTGGCGTTATATGATAGGCGACACAATACGGTTTACCAGTTTATCGCCATACCGCATCCGGATTTCCGGCCGCACAAAAAACTACATAAATGCCTTTGGCGAAGAGGTGATCATTGATAATGCAGAAGGCGCCCTCCATGCAGCGTGCGAGGCAACAGGCGCTATCATAAGTGAATATACGGCCGCACCCGTGTACCTCGACGACAATGAGTCTGCGGCACACCAGTATCTGATAGAGTTTGAGCAGGAACCGGATGACCTGGAGCGCTTCAGGCAGGCGCTTGACAGCAAACTCAGAGACCTGAACTCCGATTACGACGCAAAAAGAAGCGCCGACCTGATGCTGAAAACACCCGAAGTCACCGTCCTCCCACCCAAAACATTCTTTACATGGATGAAGTCGCGCGGAAAAATTGGCGGCCAGCACAAGGTGCCACGGCTTTATAATAACAGGAAATACGCAGACAGCATCCTGGAGTTTATTAAATAATATCAGGCATCCTAACCGGATCAATCCGGAAAAAGAATGTATTTTTGCTTCAGTGACTAACCAACAACATTATTGACCATGCATATTGCCATTGCCGGAAACATCGGTTCCGGGAAAACCACCCTGGCCGGCCTGCTCTCCAAACACTATGGCTGGGAAGCTCATTACGAAGACGTGGACACAAATCCATACCTGAATAATTTCTATGGAGATATGAAACGCTGGTCGTTCAATCTTCAGGTCTATTTTCTTAATAGCCGGTTCCGGCAGGTGGTCGAGATCCGGAAAAAAGAGAAAACGGTGATCCAGGACAGGACCATATACGAAGATGCCTGTATTTTTGCCCCAAACCTTCATGAGATGGGCTTGATGGAGTCAAGAGACTATAATAACTACGCCAGCCTGTTTGAGTTAATGATCTCCTTTATACGTCCGCCTGACTTGCTTATCTACCTGAAGGCCAGCGTAGGGACCCTGGTAAGCCAAATCCAGAAAAGAGGCAGGGATTACGAAAACTCCATCCGCCTGGATTACCTGAAAAAGCTGAACGAAAGATACGAAAACTGGATAAATACTTACGATCAGGGCAAGCTGCTTATCATTGATGTGGACAATATAAAATTTAGTGAACGGCAATCTGATCTGGGAGAAGTGATACGAAAAATAGATGCCGAGATCCACGGATTGTTTTAAAATACAATTCAGGCCCTGTTTTGGATCAAAGTCACGCTTTTTTCATATTTTAGTGGTTGGATACCTTATGTATTACGAACACTCAGATA
>LCWY01000055.1_pt1 | contig 16636 bp, 15 predicted proteins | sample 348741 | NCBI WGS metagenome assembly LCWY01 (sample SAMN03565343, study PRJNA281982) | anaerobic digester metagenome | biome: Anaerobic digester; feature: Alkaline_Metagenome_Assembly_A; material: Alkaline anaerobic digester sludge; isolation source: anaerobic digester run at haloalkaline... | reverse complement strand
GACTGACTCGACTGCTCTTTATTCCCAGCGCTGCAATGATCTCTAGCTGCTCTTTGTTTTCTGCAATTCCTCCGCCGGTGCCTCCCATGGTATAAGCCGGTCGCACGATAAGAGGATAGCCGATTTTCTCTCCATATTCCAATGCGTCATTCAGATTCGTTACCACTTTGCTCTCTGCGATAGGCTCATCAATGCTTCCAAGCATCCCGTTGAAAAGATCCCGATCTTCTGCCTGCTGAATTGCATCCAATTGAGTGCCTAAAAGTTTAATGTTCTCCTTCTCTAAAAATCCCTCTTCTGAAAGATCCACAGCGAGATTAAGAGCCACCTGTCCTCCTAATGTTGGAAGCAGACCGTCCGGTTGTTCCTTCCGAAGAATCTTCTTAACAAAATCAGGTGTTAACGGTTCCATATATACACGGTCCGCAATTTTAGTGTCTGTCATGATTGTAGCCGGATTGGAGTTGATCAGTACCACTTCGATTCCCTCTTCTTTTAATGCCAAACAGGCCTGAGTGCCTGCATAGTCAAATTCTGCTGCCTGACCCACAACAATGGGACCGGAACCAATTACCGCAACCTTTTTAAGATTTAAATTTACAGGCATACTTTCCCTCCTCTCTTTTGAGTCATTTCATAAAAGCGATCGAAGAGTTGATTTGAGTCCATCGGTCCCGGAGATGCTTCCGGATGATATTGTACCGAGAATACAGGATCGTTTCGATGGCAGAGCCCTTCTATACTCCCGTCGTTTAGATTAATGTGGGTACCATCATGTTTTTCGGTACTTTTTCAGCGTCCACAGCATAGCTATGATTCTGGGATGTAATCGTCACTTGTCCCGTCAATAAATCTTTTACCGGATGATTCCCTCCACGATGACCGAAGGGCAGTTTGACCGTTTCTCCACCATAAGCCAGTGTCAGGAGTTGATGACCGAGACAGATTCCCATGATTGGAATTTTTGATTGAATCAGGCTTTTCAGCTCATGAACCACCTCAGGTAAGTCTTTGGGATTTCCCGGGCCATTAGACAATACAATTCCCTTTGGCCCTTCGGCTAAGATCCCCAGGGCTTTTGTCTTTGCAGGGTAGACAATCATTTTAAATCCTCTCTTCTCCAATTCTTTAAGTATCCCCTCTTTAATTCCGAAATCCACTACCGCTATCGGTGCACCTGATACATTTCCCCGACAGTATGCACTTTTTGTCGTAACCGAATCGACAGGATTATTCATCTTATTAATTTTGTCCTGTATCCCCCGTTTCTTCCAGTCTGCTTTCTTAGTTTCAGGAAGAATTATTCCTCTCATGGAACCTTTTCTGCGAATGTGACGGGTTAAACTTCGGGTGTCCACGCCCTTTAACCCTGCAATGTCATGCTTGCACATATATTCTTCCAAAGTGCCGATGGATCGATAGTTGTTAGGATGCAGACAGAACTCCTTAACAATGAGAGCTTTTACCTTCGGAACCTTTGATTCCAGATCTTCCTCATTAAATCCGTAGTTTCCGATTTCAGGATAGGTCATTACCACCATTTGGTTTGTATAGGATGGATCCGTCATCAATTCCTGATATCCGTTCATCCCGGTGTTAAAAACCACTTCACCCACCACTTCTTCCGTCTTGCCGAAATACTCGCCGGAATAGGATTTCCCATCCTCCAAAACAAGTTTCGCCTTCATGCCTCTTCCTCCTTATAAGAATTATCGTAAGATCCGGATCGTCATCATCACAATTTCGATCTCCCATAAAAATAAGCCCTGTCCAAAGATTACGGACAAGGCTTATCGATACTTTAAGGAAATAGAATGTATATATTCTATAAAAATCCTTGTTAGCCTCTCTGGACTATTTTAAAAGATCCTATGATTTCAATTATCATACCAGAGCTGAATTGCTATGTCAATATATATTTATACATTGTAGCTAATATTTATTTTTCCGAATATTGATCGTTTTCTACTTTTGAGAACCGGTAAATGCTTTTCGTATAATAGGAATCCTCCGGGTTGAAGAGGTTGTCCGGGAGAAATTCTGTATTCAAGGCATTGGGAAACCACTGAGGCTTAATCGCGACTCCCTGATGGGGAAAGGCCGATACCCCACCTTCCATGTTCATTCTTTTTTCAAGATCATTTCCTGTATTAATCAGAACAACGGGCTCAGTTGTTATAACCTTCAGTTCAACCCCGGACATCTTTGATGATAAGGTTACGACCCTCTCATCGGAATCGAGAATAAAGGGATGCTCCAGTCCCTTCTCGCCGTCATTTTTCAGCTCCTCAATTCCTGAAAACAAGGTTCTGGGAGATTGATAATCGAAAGGAGATCCATCGACATGTGTAAAAAATTTTGGATGCCTTTTCTCGTTAAGAACCAGGTACTCATGGCTATTGATCCATAGTTCATGGTCAAGAATTGAGAGAGATTTGTCCTCATGAAAATTAAAGAACAGCTCATTTGTTACTGCAAGCGGAGTTTTTCTGTCGGTATTACCATAATATTCCACAGTAAATTCCCCTTGATGGGATAGATTGAGTCTGGCATTCATCTCGATCGTTCCCGGAAAGCCCCCCTCCATATCCGAACTCTTCAGTGAAAACTCCAATATCCCTTTTTCGATTTCATCTCCATTTTTCTCCAATCGACAGCCTTCGAAGCTCCAAACTCGCTTTGAAAACCCACAAAATCCACCGTTTAGGCAGTCTTCACCATGATTCTTATCTAAAGGATATTCGATCCCGTCAATTCTAATCATTCCTCCTGAAATTTTCTCAGCAACCCTACCCAGGGTTTTCCCAAAGTAATTGTCCTTCCTTAAGAAATCCTTCGGATTATCAAATGAAAGGATTCTGTTTGTTCCAAGATAACTCAGTGATTGAATCGCCAGTCCATAATCAATAACCCCTAAAACCAGATCTCCTCCTATATCAAGGATGTATGAGGTCACTTCCTGGCCATCTATTCGCCCCAAACGGCTCTTTTTTAACTCCTTCATTTTATCTGATCCTCTCCTCTCAACTTCTTTAGGTGTAGCATATCAAAGCAGCTTGTTGCTATTCCCCTCATGATCGTGAAAAAACACCCCCGCAAGGGTGCTTATTCAATTTCCCAGCCTTGATTAATCACTCGTTCATTGATCATTCTGTAGATCGTTAATACTTCCTGATACTCATCAGAAGTGTGTTCATAGAGAGTCCCTTCAGCTGTCATTCCGTAGTCCCTCTTAAAGAAGGGCATTCTTTCATAGAGGTTTCTGATCCCTTGCATATGAGTCGGCAATGGTTGTTTTGCTTTCTCCAGGATCAGGGGGGCAAGATATGACGCATTCATTAGAGGTATTTCCCTGTGTTCCATGGGATAGTTCGCCCAGAGCACGTAGGGTACCGTTCTTAGACGCAAATCCCCTTGCAGTTCCTCCTGTGTTTCCTCTCCGATATAATTCAATTGGCGGTAGACACCATAATTGTTTCCAAGCATCGGCAAGTGGTCCCCAAAGAAGAGGAGAAGGGTTGGCTCGTCATGTTGATCAAGATATTCCACTAACCTCTTCAGTTCCTGATCAGAATAATAAAGACCCTGAGAATAGGTTCGAAGAATACTCATTAAATTTTCGTCCAGATCCCCTTCGATGTTCAGCCATGGTTCTTCACGTTCTTCATTGTATGGTCCGTGGTTTTGCATGGTTACACTAAAGAGGAACAAAGGTTTTTCTGTTTTCTCCAGTTGTTCGATCAGTAGATCCGTTACATACTCATCAGAAATAAAAGGTCCATACTCCTGAGCCTCTACCATATTTTCAATGGAGATAAATTCTTCAAATCCGAAATACCGGAATACCTCATCTCTCTGATAGTACCACGGGTAATAAGAGTGGATTGCAATTGAACGGTATCCTTCGTCACTAAATATCGATGCTAAACTTTCGGTTTTATCCTTTATGTTTTCTCTATAAACAATATGATAATCAGCGGGATAATTTTTCAATGTCAGTCCCGTTAACACTTCAAACTCAGTATTTGCCGTGCCTCCTCCAAATACGGGAACGTAAATCTCTCCTGTTACCCCTTCAGACTGCAGCTCTTGAAAATGCTCCACCGGATTAACTGAAAAATCAACATTTAATCGATTGACGTCCCAAAAAGCTTCGCTCATAAGAATGATCACATTGGGTTTTACCCGGGAGGGTCTGTGGTCCATATCATTCTCAACTTCATCCAGAAAGCTCTCTGCCTCTTCCTCAATTTCCGGGTCTTCAACCTCCGGTTCCGGTCTTGTGAAACTGGACATGGAATAAATAATCCCTGTTTTCCAAGGATCAAGATCTTTCGTGTAGAGAACTTGACCGATGGCCAGAATTACGAGACTCACCACAAGAAGAATCGCCATTGATCTTTTTATAAATATTGATCCATGGTTGCCCACTAATTTTTTCATTAAGATAAAGATTCCGTAACCTAAGGGAATTGATAATACAACCAGAAAAACCCAAAGGGGGCTGAAAAATTCCGGTAAAAGAACCCACAGTTCCCGGATTAATGCAAAATCCTGAGGAATGAGGGGAACACTCCTGATTGATGCTTTATTTGCATTTATTACCCCCAGGATCAGGGCTGTTATTCCTACAAACCAGATCGCTCCATAAACTCTTCTGAAGAGTAGAATTAAAAGAGCCGTATGACCGACCAGAAAAGCAATATTCATTACAAACAAAAGCGGGTGGTAAAAAACCCATTGGATCACCTCAAGAACGCTGAAGCGAAACAACATTTCATTAACAATCACCACAATTGTCATGATCAAGAGTATTCTCATCATTAATACATACTTAATATTTGATGGTTTTTGCTTGTTTTTCATTTCCCGTCATCCCCCTTACTGATTCCCCTACATTTATGGTATCGATTATATATGTCATCACCATGACGGAATAAAAAAGCTCCGGTTCCCGCTTCCTGAAAAGAAAGTGAAAATCAGAGCAGAATAGATAAACTCAACTTCATGTACTTATTGGTTTTCGTCTCTCCCAAAATCCCGATGAACGCGATATCCAAATTGAGCCTGCAGGATCAAAAGACAGCATGCCAGGACGATAAAGAAATTTAACGAAACCATAGACCAGAGGTTGTGATAGCGATCATGAAAAATCAACTCCTGGTGAAAGAAGAATGCATAGGTTGAAACTCCAACACTCAATGCGCCTGCCATTGCGATCAGCTTCTCCTCTTGATAAATTCCAAGGATGAAAAGCCCGATATAGATCGCCAAATAAGAGAGGAGTCCCGGAGTAAATTCAATAAAGACAAATACAGTTAAGTGAATCCCTGCCAGTGCCAAGTATTTTGCTGTATAGATCATTCGGTTAGTGTAGACCACATAGGACATGATTAGGGCTAAGCCTCCACAAGCAAATAAAATAATTGCTCCCGCAATGGGATCCCTCACGCTTAACAAGTTGTTTAAAAATACTAAAACCGATGCAATCCATAAAAGTTGAACCACTAGCCGGTTTTGACTTTTGATTAAAGCTGTCCGATCCATATTTCACACCTGCCTCATAGATAAATAATATTATTTAGACCATTGTATATTATAACACATTTTTCTCAAAAATGCGCCCATTTTATTCTGCAAAAAATGAAAATTCGTTAATTCGTCTTAACAATAATCGTTAAGTATTTAGAAAAAATCTAATTTTCTATTTTCTTTTCTTTCGTTTATAGTATAATGAAAGAAAGATTATTAATCAGGAGGTTTTCACATGTCCTATAAATCCCTTCACTATGAACTGTTGATGAAAAAGGAAAAATTTGAGGTAAGAAAATATCCGTCTTTCAAACTTGTCCAATTTGAAAGCTACGGTGATTCAGACAGTACAACGGCCTTCCAAGCACTGTTTAATTACATTCAGGGACAAAACGACGACGGAAAAAAAATTGCAATGACTACTCCGGTATTCCAGGAAAAAGATTCAGCCGCATTCCGAATGTCTTTCGTTATACCCCGGAGCATTGAAAAACCACCTCAACCGAAAGATCCTCAATTGACTCTTGTTCAAAAAAATGGTGGAGTCTATATTGTTCATCGCTATCGTGGAGCTCAATCCTTTGAAAATTTGGAGAAGTATAAGAAGGTTCTTGAGAACATTCTCCTAGAGCGCAAATATGTTTCAAAAGGGATCATACTTGGTGCCTTCTATAACAGCCCTTTTACTTTCCCCTTTCTGAAACACAACGAAGTCCTCACGGAAATCGAAGGCGAATCCTTTCAGCCTGTTTACTGAACAAAACGGCATCTCCCTTAAGGAAGAAGGTGGATGCCTTCACTTTTTCGATAGGGTCGTCCCTGTATAAAATACCCTGGTTCTAATGGTGTGTTGAAATAGGAAATCGTAAAATGCAGATGCGGACCTGTGGAAAAGCCTGTTGATCCTACAGTCCCAATTACTTGTCCCTTGTCCACCATTTCTCCCTCTTCTGCCTCCAGATGGTTCAAATGAAGATACACGGATAAAAGACCCCATCCATGATCGATTATAATGGTATTCCCCTGCATGATAAACTCCCTCGACAACACAACCCGTCCGTTATTTGTCGCTTTAACTTCAGTTCCTAAGGGAGCAGCAATGTCAATACCGTTATGTCGATAGGATGTCATTTGATCATTTACCCGCCTCTTTTCTCCAAATTCAGTGGTGAGTCTTCCCCCAACCGGAAGGATAAAGTCTTCCTCATAATACTTCTCTCCACTGCTCTCCAAAAAAACAGGTCGGTAGTAGCGAGCGCTCTCAGCATAGGCCTCTTCATTCCGGGTAGCAGCCTCAATCCCCGGATCAATTCTGAGATGCTGGGTCAAATATTCCCTTGGTTCAATCATGATTTGATATTCCTGCTGCTCTTCCTCATTTTCTTTATCAATTAAAGTTATAGTATTCTCACCGACCGGCGTGTGGTAATTTGTCGGTAAAAATAACCTGATGAAATTATCTTTCTCGTAGTATCTGATTTGATCTTTCAGTTCCCCTTCAATCGAGAAATCCCTGAGCGAACTTACGTTAAATACTCTTCCCATTATTAGTTCATCCTGTTCCACCACCCTCTTTTCCAGTTCGAGGCGTGGGGGACGTTGAATAGAGATTGAAAAAAGTTAATTGCTGCTCATACTCATATCCTGAAGCCCCTTCTTTTCTTAAACGAAGATGATATAAATATTCTCCGTTCTCTTTGGGGAGAGAAAGAACTCCTTCTTCAATTTCTCCTTTAAATCCGATCTCCTTTTCCCGGGTTCCAATCCCGGAAATTTCATAGCTTCCTTTTATTTCTTCCGACAAACCCTGAAGCTCCATCGACTGATTCTCTTCTCGAATAATCATCCTTTCCCTCGGCTCTTCTGTCGGAAGATCAAACCAGCCTTCATTGTATCCTTTTACAGTATGGCTCTCCGGCGTGATTTCTATGGATCCTTCTTCAGTGACGAGACCCATGGATTCTGTGGGAATTTCTTCGGAAATATGCTTTCGAAATTCCTCATGGGTATGAAAAAAATATCGGATCATCTAAAGACAGCACTGAATTCTTCTTCTGATTGAAAAGCCATACCCGTTCGTCTTTGTCAAAGTAAAGATCATACATCCTCTCCATCCCGAAGGTATAATGTAATTTCAGTTGATATGGGGGTTCATGACGAACCAGAGATTCTGGCAACTCATCTTCAACGTTCTGCTTTTTCAATGCTTGACGAAGCAGCTCATCATCCTCTAAAGATATTACGCCACCATCATTTCTGTACTCACTCGTGATTTCCTGCAAGAGAAAAGTAGGAATCTCTTCCGAGTTCAAAAATGCAGTTCCTCCAACAGCCACTAAAAAAAAGAATGCAATAAGGCTTACTGCGAGTATTTTTTTCAACGTCCATTCCTCCTAAGAAATCTTTGGTTCTCCCTCTACAATAACCAAAAAAAGAACCTATAGCAAGGTTCTTTTTTTCTTTTTTAAATGTTGGAGGATCTCTTAAAAGTTTGGTGTTTTTACATTCAAGACGATGAATTCCTCTCCTTGATCCGCCCACAGTGCCATTTCCACTTCCGGAGGACAAAGAATGATATCTGTCGCCTTCACAACGGCTTTTTCTTCACCGATCTGAATCGTACCTTTCCCTTTCACGATGTAGAAGAATACATCAACGGGGACTTTATGGCGGGGCACATGATCATCGGGGCTTAAGTTTAGATTCATAACTCTGGTGTTTTCATGATCGATCAGTTTTTTTTGCCAACACACCCTTTGCATTCCTTTTTCCTTCAATTTCCTTCATCTTAATGATTTTCATTTTAAGCACTCCTTCTATTTCATTTATCTATCATTATGTCTGCAAATCAATCAATCTTTCTGTTCAGCGGAAATAAATCGCATTGGTGGGACAGACTTTCTCACATTCAAAGCAAACGAGACAATCTTTCGTGATAATCCGTCGTGTCTTCCCGTCTTTGTCCGCTGTAATTGAAAGGTTTGGACATACCCTATCGCACTGTCCGCATCCAATGCAACCCTCTTTTTCAACGGTCATTTTTTTCAATTTCAGCCCTTTGATTTTTGCCGTCAAACTCATGACAAGTCCGTGAGGGCAGATTCGATGCCAAAACTCTTCTTTTGTAAACAGGGAAACCCCCACTCCAAATCCAACCAGGATGACAATCAGATTCACTCTGATGCCTAATCTCTGTGTTGTAATCATTCCTCCGAAAAACATCACAAGAAATAACAATTGCAGTATTTTCACAAATCCCCTGTTTTTACCGTTCTCATGCTTCATCCCCGGAGCCTTTCTTTTTATTCCAAATTTCTGATAGATCCATGTTTCAAAACGCATTACAGTTCCCATGGGACAAACCCAGCCGCAATATACCCTGCCCCAAAATACCCCTAAAAGAAGTCCGAGTCCTAATAGAATAACCCAAGCCTGCATTCTTCGAAGTGTGAGAAGTAAAAAAAAGCCCAGTAAAAATACTCCTTGTACTATCCCTCTAGCCCTCCTCCTGTTCATTTGTCATCCTCCTTTTTATCAATCCTCTTGTCTCTTTACGTTAATTCTACTATACTGAAAGCAAGATATCGGTAACCTATGTTACGAAAGGATGAAAAAATGAAAAGCGGTACACTGAACCATAAACAATTATCACTGATCGCACGATCCCCTTTGTTTAAGAATCTTGATCCCTCAAGTCTTCCACTGATCTTTCAACATCTTCATGCAGAAGTTCGCCGTTTCCCAGCACAAGCATTGATTGCCTCGGAGGGTGATCCTTGTACCGGTATCGGCATTGTCCTGGGAGGCTCCATTGATGTGAAAAAAAATTCATCTTTCAGGAAAAGAAACAACCATCACTGAAATCACTCCCAGTGAAACCTTCGGTGAAGTCATCATCTTTTCCGATCACAAAACCTACCCCTCTGCCCTTATTTCACAACAAAAGACGACACTTCTTTTTATCTCCGAAGAAGAGATTTTAAGACTCTGCAGATTCAACCATGTATTTCTTAAGAACCTGATGGGGCTTCTCTCCAATAAAGTATTGATGATGAGTGATAAGGTGCGGATTCTTTCCTATGATCGACTTCGCCAAAGAATCGCTTCATATTTAATAGGTTTTTATCACAAAACTCATTCATCGACATTTACCGTCCCTCACAATCGGCAGGAAATGGCTGATTATTTGAGTATGCCCAGGCCCTCCCTTTCCCGGGAGCTAAAAAACATGAAAACCGAGGGACTCATCTCCTACCGGCGTAATCAGTTTACCCTTATAAATCCGGAAAAACTGGAACTGATTATTTAACACTTTATCTTCAAACTGTGAGTCTCATCACAGTATTTTTAGTTGATAGGAATTATCATTGTCTTATACGACTATGAAAGGAAGATGTTTATGAGTACTTTACATGACTCCAATCATCAAATGGGAGAAGTCATCCAGGCAGATATGAAAAAGATCGACCGCATTATGGAAATAAAAGTGGATTTCCTTAAAAATCGCATCTCACAAGAAGAGGCAAAGCTGAAACTTCGAAATGCTGTGGATTTTGTGACTGCCGACGAATTTGCATTTTGCGAACATTTATTGACGAAGTATGGAATTTCCGACGATACAATTACAGAGCGCATCGAAGAAATCAGGGAAATTTTTGAAGGTCTGCTTCGTAAAGATGAGCTGTCTCTTCCTGAAGGACATCCTATTCACACTTATCTCCTGGAGGTACAAGAAATAAGAGTTTTGATCACAAAAATGAATGATCAGCTACAGAAGAAGTTTATAAAAAATCAATGGCTTGAGCTCTATGATCAGCTGGAAGACATCCATCTCCATTTTGCCCGAAAGCAGAATCAACTATTCCCCCGTTTCGAGGATAAGGACTTCGACAAGCCCTCAAAGGTAATGTGGAGTCTTGAGAATGCCATTCGGAATCAAATGAAGGAAGCCAGGGATGCTTTGGAGGATGATCGGGATAAGGAGTTTTTGGCTTTACAGAAAGATGTTCTTGTATTGATTGAAGACATGATGGATAAAGAAGAGGAAGTCCTCTACCCGACTGCACTGAAAATGATCTCCGATAGGGAGTTCATTGAAATGCGAAAGGGTGATGATGAAATCGGTTATGCTTTCGGAATTACACCAAAGGATTATCATGGAGCTTCACAACCATCCCGGGAAGCTGATCAGGAAAGCGGTTCATTTATGGATGATCTGAAAAAACTAATGAAGAAACATGGACTCAATCCCTCCGTTCCTGGCAAAGATCATGTCTTGGACGTTACCAGAGGAAAGCTGACTTTGGAACAAGTCAACTTGATTTTTCAGAACCTCCCCGTGGATTTGTCTTTTGTTGATGAACATGAATTGGTGAAGTTTTATAGCGATACCCCCCATCGTGTTTTCCCCAGAAGTCCCGGTGTCATCGACCGAAAAGTTGAAAATTGCCACCCCAGGGAAAGCGTTTCCACAGTCAAAGAGATTATTGAGGCCTTTAAAAATGGAAAAGAGGATCAAGCGGAGTTCTGGTTGGAACTCGGAGACCGTTTCATTTATATTCTTTTTGTTGCAATACGGGATGAAAACAATAATTTCCGGGGCGTTCTGGAAGTTATGCAGGATGTTACGAGAATCCGCAGCCTGACAGGGTCACAGCGACTTCTTTCCTGGAATCAAGGACCGGAAAGCAATGAAGTTCCTGCGTCCAGTGAATCTATAGGCACACAAGGAGAAAATTCGGAATCCGGTGAACTAACCCCCAATATTACAAGGGATACCGTTGTTGGAGAACTCATCAAGAATTATCCCTATCTTAAAGATGAGTTGCTCAGCCTTTCACCGAAGTTTTCCAAATTAAAAAATCCCATCCTCTTTAAAACCATGTCCTCCATTGCAACAATGGAAATGATTGCCGAGCGGGGAAACCTCAATGTTGATGAATTGATTGCCAAACTCGAAGCCCGAATTGACAAGGAAATCGGGTAACCATAAAGAAATCAGGTGCACCTTCACAGTGCACCTGATTTTATTCTTTAAGAATGCTTTATCCCAAAAACTGTTCCATATCCGCATCTACATCTTGAATTCCGTTGATTCCAAACTTGTCTACAAGTACGTTCGCAACGTTTTCAGACAGGAAAGCGGGTAGGGTCGGACCGAGTTTGATATTTTTCACACCTAATGACAGGAGTGCCAGAAGAACGATGACCGCCTTTTGCTCATACCATGCGATATTATAGGAAATTGGCAGTTCGTTGATATCTTCCAACTCAAATACCTCTTGAAGTTTCATTGCAATAACTGCAAGTGAATAGGAGTCATTACATTGACCTGCATCAAGAACCCGTGGGATTCCTCCGATATCTCCAAGTCCCAGCTTATTATACCTGTACTTTGCACATCCTGCAGTAAGAATGATGGTATCCTCGGGTAAGGCTTTTGCAAAATCCGTATAGTATTCTCTGGATTTCATTCTTCCATCGCATCCCGCCATGACGAAGAACTGTTTAACCGCCCCTGATTTCACTGCATCAACAACTTTGTCCGCCAACTGCATGACCTGATGATGAGCAAAACCTCCCACAATCTTTCCTTCTTCTATAGCTTTCGGAGCATCTGTTTTCTTCGCATGCTCGATAATTTGAGAAAAATCCTTTTTGCCTCCCTCTTTCCGATCAGGAATATGGGGAAATCCGGGATAACCAGCAGAGCCCGTGGTATAGACCCTTTCCTTATAGCTGACCTTCGGAGGCACAATACAGTTTGTTGTAAAGAGGACCGGTCCATTGAAGGTTTCAAACTCTTCTTTCTGTCTCCACCAGGATCCTCCGTAATTCCCTGCAAAATGATCATACTTTTTAAAAGCAGGATAATAATTCGCCGGCAACATCTCTGAATGAGTATAAATATCCACTCCCTGATCCTTCGATTGCTCCAATAATTCATGGAAGTCTTTCAAATCATGGCCGCTTACCAGGATTCCGGGGTTGTTTTTCACACCGATGTCCACTTCAGTAATTTCAGGATTCCCATAGGCTGAGGTGTTGGCTTCATCTAAAAGTGCCATGACATTGACTCCCATTTCTCCGGTTTTCAGCACCAATGCAGTCAGCTCATCGGCACTCAGGCTTTCATCCTCGGTGGCAACCAAAGCTTCCTCGATAAACTGGGATATTTCCGGTTTATGCTTTCCTAAGTTCAATGCGTGCTCACCATAAGCTGACATTCCTTTTAAACCAAATTGGACCAGAGACCGAAGGCTCCGCACGTCCTCATTGTCGTCTCTTAAAATCCCTACCTGTTTTTCTTCGGACTTAGCCTGGAAGTTTTCTCTTTTTCCGGTCCAGGTGGCATAGTTTTTATAGTCCCTCTCCTCAAGCTTCCCGTGTTCTTTCAATTTTTCTTTTATCTTTTCTCTTGTTTCCAAAGCATTTTCGATGCGATCCTTAATCGCTTCTCCGTCAAAATTCGCATTGGTAATTGTAGAGAACAGTCCATCCATAACTTCCCGATCTGTAGAATGTTCGTTGAGTCCTGCTTTCCGAGCTTGAAGATTAAACTCCGCAACGCCCTTTAATACATGAACCAACAGGTCCTGCAGGTTGGACACGTCCTCGGTCTTCCCACAAACTCCTGCCTTACCGCTGCAACCCACATTCCGTGCAGCTTCCTGACACTGATGGCAAAACATACTCATTTTTTTTCCTCCTTCTTGAAAATTTTTATCCTTTTACGAGCATTAATACTATACCCGCATATGACTCTTTTAAAATATGTTTTACAGATTATTTAACAGTTTTCTTCCGATTAAAACCAATAAGAAAAACACCAGCTCATTAAGAGATGGTGTTTTCAATATCTTTAAATAAGAGATTGTTTTCCAGATGTATGTGCTGGAAAAGATCCCGTTCAAATTCAATGAGTTTTTCAAAGGTGAACACATACGTATTGCAAGCACCTGCCGGCGGTGTAAAGTCCTTTGTAATTCTTCGGTTTTCTTTGAGAATTTCGCCTGCATTTTCATGTTCATTTTCTAATTCGGTAATGAGTCTTTCAATCTCTTTTTTGGAGGCTTTCCCTTTTTCCATTTTTATCACAAGGGGAAAGAGCTCTTCCTCTTCTTTCCGCAAATGTTCCATCAGCTCATTTTTCAATTCCACAAAGTTTTCATAGAGAGGTTTGAGAGAGTCGCCATGATTCTCGCCGTGAACTTCTTTGATCGTCTCGGTCAAACTTTCGATCCTTGGCAGATTCTCAAGCACGTATTGATGATGGGTATCAACAATGTGACTAATCAGTTCTTCCTTTGTCATTTCATTGAAGGGAATCGTGCTTTTCTGATTTCCCGTCATCCTGCTCACCTGTCCAAGCTTTTCAAGGAGAACTGTAAGGTCAAACCCGTCTTCTTTCGCCGCTTGCTTGATTGTTCGATCTCCACCGCAGCAAAAGTCAATTCCCTCATCATAAAACAGGTTCATGGACTCAGGAAAATCTTTTGCAATTTCTCCAATGGTCATTGATTCATTCAGTCGATCAATTTTATTTATCATCTTATATCTCTCCTTTGAGTTTTTCTTTTGTGACTTATCTATAGTATAGGGGATCAGTTAAATTTTTCCCGTGATTGGAATCACAAAGGAGTAAATTTATCTATTTTTTATTCTATGATATGATAGAGAAAAAGAAAATGTAATCAATCCGGAAAAAAGAGGTGCCATTCATGGAAAATCAAACTCTTCATCATGATCCCTGCTCAATCTGCAAGGAGACCTATTGTGTCAGTAAAATTTCTTTGTTCAGCCATCTGGATCGAGAGGATATGACGAAAGTCTTGAAAAAAATTGACCGTAGGAAATATAAAAAAGGAGAATTTCTTTTTCGGCCGGGAGAAACAGCGGAGAGGCTGTGGATCGTCAATGAAGGAAGTGTGAAGGTTTTTCGTTATACGATCGATGGGAAGGAACAGATTCTTTACCTGCTCACTGAAGGTGATTTTTTAGGGGACTTGAATCTTTTCAAGGAAAACCGTTATGAATACTATTCCTCAGCCTTGGAAAATACACGGCTTTGTACTTTGACCCGCAAAAATTTCCAGCAGCTTCTTCTCGAAGTTCCCACAATCAATGAAAAAATTCTTGCCTACGCCTACGATCGAATCTCCTCCTTGGAAAAACAGATCCAAACCGTTACATCGAAGGATGTCTCTTTCCGTTTAGCAAACTTTCTCCTTCACTTCAGTCGCCACTTCGGAATCAAAAAGGGAGAAGAAATCGAAATCACCTTCCCCATCAGCCGGGAAGATATCGCAAATTACCTTGGCCTGACCAGAGAAACCGTAAGCCGTCAACTTTCACAATTTCAGGGAATGAATCTAATTATCATGGAGGGAAATAAGAAAGTACGGATCCTTGACATTGAGGAACTTAGACATCTGGCAGCTGATGCATGATTGAGATCAATCAAATAACTGGAGGGGAATTTCTTTATGAAAAAAATTCTTGTGGTTGGAAGCCTGAATATGGATTATGTTCTCCAAACCGAACGCCTTCCTATGAAAGGAGAGACTCTGCCTGCAAAAGACTTTCTAATGGTTCATGGTGGAAAGGGAATGAATCAAAGTGTTGCAATAAAACGTCTTGGCAGCAATCCTATTCTTATTGGATGCCTTGGTAAGGATAAGGATGGAGATACCCTCGTGCAAGGTCTGAAAGATGAGTCCATTCAGACTGCTTGGATCGCTCGAACTGAAGAGATGAAAACCGGTATTGCCTTTATTACCGTATCCGATAATGGAGAAAATACCATCGTCGTTCATCCCGGGTCCAATCATGCCCTCAATGGGAAATGGGTGCTTGAGGCAATCCGTGAACATAGCGATGCCCACCTGCTTGTTTTACAAATGGAAATTCCCTACGATGTTATTATTTCAACCATTGATGAAGCATTTAACCGCAATATTCCTGTGATTTTAAATCCTTCACCCTTCAAAGCGATTCCAAAAACCTCCTTTCAAAAGGTTCATACCCTGATCGTCAATGAAGTGGAGGCGAAGCAGATAGCCGAATCCATTGATGAAAAGTCCATTCTCTCGGACGGCAGGAAAAATCACCCGGAAGCCCTTATAGAATTTCTCGTAAAACAGAAGATCCCCCGGGTGATTCTCACCATGGGGGATCAGGGAGTGTATTATAATCATGACCAAAATTCAGAGGAAGATCCTTTGATCCTTCATCGATCTGCAAAAAAAGTAAAGGTCGTGGACTCCACCGCAGCAGGTGATAGCTTTCTTGGAGCTTATGTTGCCGGGCAATCCATAGGGTATACTCTTGATCAATCTGTCTCCTATGGGATCCATGCAGGAGCACTGGCAGTAACCAAATCCGGTGCCCAGCCCTCAATTCCTTCAAAAAAAGACCTCATCGATTTCGGATGGCGGGATTAAAAATAAATTCTGAAAAGTCTCGTTTGTGAATATGCTCCGGCTGAAATTATGGATTTTAAGGAATTGTGGTTATAATACCAGCACCCGGACCGGGCAAGATATCCTTTGGCCGACACATGCTTTTGAAGGTGCTTCAGAATATTCCGGGCATATCCCTGTTGACGTTTTTCCGGCACAACAAACATTCCAATGCTGGCAATGTCCTTTACGACTCGCCCATATTCGATCACACCAAAACCAATGAACTCTTCTTCACTGTAAACCTCATAGACTTTTAAGTGAGGTTCCTTTGTCAGACGTTCTGCAGTATCCTCTTCAAAAAAGTCACCGGCAGTCTTTAATGATTCAAAACCTGTTTCTTCGTTCATTTCCTTCAACTCCAAGGCAATTTCCTTTCCTCTTGGCAAGTCCCCGTTCCTGTAAAGGGAGAAATATGCCTGTTTCTCCAATCGCTGATAATTATCCATAGCATGACTCAGGAAAAACTCATCTCCCGTTGGAATCATGGCGTTTGTTACCAGCTCCATTCGCTTTAACTCCTCCATCCATTGTCTTCCAAGCTGTCGATAATCCTCGAAAAGATGAAAGAGCATCAGGGTATGCTCTTCAAAAATACCGGCAAATCCCACACATTTATCCTTTATCATCAGTTGATACAGCTT
>LCWY01000054.1_pt1 | contig 17328 bp, 14 predicted proteins | sample 348741 | NCBI WGS metagenome assembly LCWY01 (sample SAMN03565343, study PRJNA281982) | anaerobic digester metagenome | biome: Anaerobic digester; feature: Alkaline_Metagenome_Assembly_A; material: Alkaline anaerobic digester sludge; isolation source: anaerobic digester run at haloalkaline... | reverse complement strand
TTTATTTTATGATGAGGCAAAAATAATCTATTATCAATAACCACAAAAAGGTGGCCGGAAATTTTATTGCAGGCTGTTTACATGCCTTGCAAGTTTCGACTTCAGGTTTGCGGCCTTTCTTTTATGTATTACGGATTTTTTTGCCAGTCGATCAATAAGCGAAACAACACGGGGGAAGTTTTCCTGCGCTTCGTTCTTATCGGTTGACAAGCGTAGCTTTTTCACAGCATTGCGCGTCGTTTTCGCATAATACCGGTTCCTTAGCCTTTTTGCATTATCCGAACGTATCCTTTTTTTTGCCGATTTATGGTTTGCCATGATAAATTCGCGTAAAATAGTGAATATTAACTTGTTTTTAGTAGCCCGTAGGGGATTCGAACCCCTGCTACCAGGATGAAAACCTGGCGTCCTAACCCCTAGACGAACGGGCCTGCTTATTGTTGCATTGTCCAAAAAGGAGTGCAAATGTAAAACAAAATTTTATTTTCACAAAATAGTTTCCTTTTTCTATTCATAATTAGTACCTTTGATTTCGCAAAAACTGCCAGCAATCAAAATAATTCTCATAACTCTTTTGTTAATGAGTTTTTTTTATATTTGTAACGTTAAAATGGCAGGAGCAAAGTGTCCAATCAAATCAGATAACCAATACAAAACGTTTATTATGAAAAAAATCAACTTTAAGCTAATCGCTGTGCTGCTTGTCACAGCAGGAATCTTTGCCAGCTGTGGCGTTAACAGGATGGTAAGGAATTACGATGAGGGGATTCGTTATACCCCGGAGACCAACCCTCTGGAAAATCATGGCGGCCAGGTTGCTGCCAACGTTGATGGCAGAGTGGAAGAAGGCTTTTTTCTCCGCAATGCGGTTATGGAAATTACGCCTGTGCTAAAGCATGCTACAGGCGAAATAGAGCTTGAAACTGTTACCCTTCGCGGAAGCAGGACCACTACGGCCGGCACAATGATCAGCCGCGACCAGGCCAGCAATGTCAGTTTTCAAAATGTCCTTGATTATGAGCCCGACATGCTGGCATCTGAGCTTTACATGCGTGCTATCGTTTATCGCGAGGGCAGAGCCGACAGAGCCACTGAGCTTCCGGAAAGAAAAGTTGCCGACGGTGTGATCATCACCTCACAGAGAGTTAAAAAAGACCATCAGCCAGCCATCGCACCTCACGAATATGAGGAAGAGGTGATCATCTCAAAAACTGCGAACATCTATTTCGCTTACATGCGCACGAACCTGAACTGGAGACTGGATCTTAACCGCCGTGATGAAGCCCGCGAAGCCATAGCAGCGATCGAAGAATTCATTCAGCGCGGGTGGGAGCTTAAAGGTGTTGACGTTAATGCATGGGCATCCCCCGAAGGGGAAATTGCCTTCAACATGGAACTTTCCGAAGATCGTGCCGCCACCGGCGAAAGGTATGTGAAAAACCTTTTCGATGACAAAGACGTGGAGCTTCCCGAATTGAACGTAGCCGCAAAAGGAGAAGACTTTGACGGCTTCATGACCAAGCTGGAAGCATCAGACCTTCCTGACAAGCAAGCCATTGCCAATGTGGTAAATTCGCAACTGGCACCTGCTGAGCGTGAAAGAAGGATCAAAGACATGACGCTTATCTACGAGGAAATCGAAAAAATCCTTGAGCCTCTTCGCCGTGCCGAGATCACAGTACATGCCTACGAGCCCAAGTTTACACACGAGGAGCTGTCTGAGCTGGCACTTGAAGACCCCGCACAGCTGGATGAAAAAGAACTTCTGTTTGCCGCCACCCTCACCGACGAGGCTGACACCAAGCTGACCATCTACCGTACAGCTATGCAGCAGTTTCCAAACAGCTACAAAGGGTTTAACAACGCCGCTGCGATACTGCTCGAGATGGGCGATGTGGATGAAGCAGCCAACCTGCTTGAACAAGCAAATCAGCTGGCACCAGGAAACGGCTACGTGCAAAACAACCTGGGTGTAGTTGCTGCGTGGGAATACGACGACGAAAACGCCGTATCCATGTTTGAGGCAGCCAGGGCACAAGGCGTAAATGTCGACTATAACATGGGTGTAATGCACATCAGAGCCGGCAACTACGACACGGCCATTTCCAATTTTGCCAACTACAGCTGCAAGTATAACGTGGCACTGGCTCAGCTCATGGCCGGCAATGAAAGTGCCGCCGTGAACACCCTGAACTGCGCTCCGGAATGCGGTCATGTGGCTTACCTGAAAGCCGTGATCGGTGCAAGGAACAACGACGCAACCGCCCTCTACACCAACCTTCGCCGGGCCCTTGAGCTTAATCCCGCAATGGTGGAAATCGCCAGGGAAGACAGGGAGTTCATTGAATACTTCGGAGAAAGTGAATTCCAGGAAATCGTATTGTAATGCCTCTCCGGCAACATAAAAAAAAGCGGGTACAACAACCCGCTTTTTTTTATGCCTTCCCGCAACTAACCAGTAAGTCGCAAATGCGTTATCCCCTTTGGGTAATCCTGGTTGATGGCCTCAAGCACCATTTCGAGGTGCGAATGATAGGCTACAAAATCTATGGCATTGGTGTCCAGTAACAAAATACGTAAGCCGGGCTGCTGTTTCAGGTAGTTAAAGTAGCTCTCCTGGATCCTGTCGAGATACTCATCCTGAATCTGCCTCTCATAATCCCTGCCCCTGTTGCGGATGTTTTCCTGCAATCTGCTGGTTTTCACATACAGGTGCACCAGCAGGTCAGGCCTTGGCAAATTTGCGTTCATAATGTTAAAAAGGGTCATGAAAAGCTGGTACTCGTCTTCATTAAGGGTTTTCCTGGCAAATATGAGCGATTTGTTCAGGAAGTAATCGGAAATGGTAAAATCCGAAAAGAGATCCTGCCGGGCCAACTCCTTCTTTAATTGCTGATACCGGTCGGCCAGAAAGGAAAGCTCCAGGGGGAAGGCATACTTTTCCTGGTTTTCATAAAATTTAGCAAGAAAGGGATTGTCTTCAAACTGTTCCAATATGAGTTTTCCGTTGTACCTGTCTGCTATCCTGGTAGCCAGTGATGTTTTACCGGCGCCTATGTTGCCCTCAATGGCAATGTAATTATATCTCATAGATCTGGTCCTGTCGGTTTATTAAGCTTGGCATAAAGATAAAAAAAAACACACAGTCACCTCGTCCTTTCCACATATAAATCATCCGTACATGCTTTCAGGAGTTCCCTGATGGTTTTACCAAAAACGGGATGGACCGCTTCGGGGGCAATGTCGGCCAGTGGCGTAAGGGCAAAGCGCCTCAGATGAAGTTTTGGATGCGGGATCACAAGGTCAGAGGTATGCAATTGCCTGTCATCATAAAGCAGGATATCGACATCCAGCGGCCTCGGATCCGTTTGCCCGGTGCGGCGTTTTCTGCCGGCGCGCTTTTCGACCTTGTTGATAATTTTGAGCAACTCGTGTGGGGAGTGCTCGGTGACGGTCTTAACGGCCTGGTTGTAAAACATCTCTGCCCCTGGCATGCCCCAGGGCTCCGTTCTGTAAATTGGACTGGAGTCCCTGGTCAAAACACCATATTCTGCCAACCTGTTCAGGGCGGTCTCAAAAGCATGAACCACATCCCCCTGGTTGCCTCCCAACAAAAGATAAGCTGTATGCATAGCTTTCATATTGAAGTTTACCGGCAAAAGTCAGCAAAATAAATCGCTTTACAAAACCAACACACTCACCGGAACAGGAAAAAGCATCCGGGAAAAATCTTTTTTTGTACCTTTAGAAGCATTTTTTAACCTTAACACATTAAACCATGAAACAATTCTTCAAATTTATGTTCGCATCGATGTTGGGATTTTTCCTGACATTCATCATCCTGCTTTTCATTATGATAGGCGTGATTGCCGGCATGGCGAGCAGAGATCCGGTAAGAGTGGCCGATCAGTCGGTGCTTCACCTTACCCTGACGACCGAAATTGTTGACCGGGGTGGCGGAAGCCTTTTGAGTCTTTCGACTTCATGAACCTTTCCCCCAGCCGCGCAATCGGACTCAACGATATTCTCAGCGCACTGGAAAAAGCCGCTGACGATGATAAGATAGAGGGTATTTTGCTGGACTTGAGCCTTATTGCCGGGGGCTGGAGCACGATTGACGAGATACGCAAGGCCATCAATGAGTTCAGGGAGGAAACCGGGAAATTTGTTGTCAGCTACGGAGAAATGTACTTGCAAAACGCATACTACCTGGGAAGCGTAGCCGACGAGTTGTATTTGCATCCGGAGGGTGCTATTGATTTCAGGGGCATCAACTCGGAGCTTGTCTTTTTGAAAAACATGCTCGACAGGCTGGGCATTGACCCCCAGGTGATCCGTTACGGAGAATACAAAAGTGCCGGGGAGCCTTTGTTCCGTGAAGATATGAGCGAAGAAAACCGTGAGCAGATACGTTCCTACATCACTGCCATCTGGAACAATGTGATGGCTGACGTGGCCGCTTCACGGGGCCTTACGGTGAACCACCTTGTTGACGTTGCAGACAATCTGAGAACACGCAATGCTGCGATGGCGTATGAATACAACATGGTCGACGGGCTTTTGTACCGCGACGAATTGTATTCTGTACTTCGCGACCATATTGGTTTGGAGGAAGACGATGACATTGAGTTCATCACGCTGGGGGCTTATCTCAATGCACCCGACCCGGCATCTTTCATCAGGCCTGACAGCGATAATAAAATTGCGATAGTGTATGCCTCCGGCAACATTATTTCCGGGCAGGGAGGCGATCGCACCATAGGCTCAGACCGCATAGCGAGGGCCTTGCGCGAAGCCCGTAAAGACGAAGATGTCAAAGCTATTGTTTTCCGCATCAATTCTCCCGGCGGCAGTGCGCTTGCATCGGATGTCATCCTGCGCGAAGTGGTCCTGGCGGCCCGGGAGAAGCCGGTTGTTGCCTCTATGGGAGATGTTGCAGCATCGGGGGGGTACTACATTGCATGTGCCGCTGATTATATTATGGCCAGCCCCAATACCATCACCGGCTCCATCGGTGTATTCGGGATGATGCCGAACATGCAGGATTTTTTCAACGAAAGGCTGGGCATCACTTTCGACAATGTCAAAACCAACCAGCACGCCGATCTTGGCTCCGTATCCCGTCCGCTTACCACCCGTGAAAGGGATATCATCAAAGAAGGTATTGCTGATGTCTATTACACGTTTATCGGACACGTAGCAGAGGGGCGCGATATTCCTGAAACAGCCGTTGACGAACTGGGTCGTGGGCGTGTCTGGAGCGGTGTTGAAGCCATGCAGAATGGCTTGATCGACGGGTACGGCGGCATGCGCCTGGCCATCGAAAAAGCAGCTGAGCTGGCAGAGATAGAAGAGTATAAAACAGTAGAATATCCTATAAGGAAAGACTTTCTCACACAGATTCTTGAAGGCTTCGGCGGGGTTCAGGAACGCAGGATAGAGGAAGCGCTGGGCGAAAGCTACCGCTACTACCGCCAGATACAGGAAGTGCGGGATATGACGGGTATCCTCACCCGCATGCCTTACGACATTCACCTGGAATAGTCCTGCGTTAACCGTGGGTTACAAAAAACTCCCGGGTCGCACACGGTGATTGCCATGGGAAAATGGGGTTTGACAAACAAGGTGTGATTGTTGGCAGCCTGGAGATATATGCTTGGAGCTGGCTAAGAAGGCTATTGGCTTTTAGCGGTTGGCTATTGGCAGGAAGATTGCCGAAATGTCAAAAACAACGGCATCATATACCTGGTCAGGTCATCTGATGCCGTTGTTTTTTATGCCCGGAAAGTTATGGGTTGACCAGTTATTTGTTCAGGCGATGCACCTCGATTTCGGGCTTGCCCCACATCAGGAATATCGCCTGGGCAATTTCGGTATTCTGGAGAAAGGGTCCCTTCCTGGGATCCTTTTCTTCTGCAAACATTTCGAATAATTCAACGCCGGGGCCTTTGGCATAAAAGGGCACGAGCATGTTCGTATGGGTGCCGGAGTGCCAGCTTACTTCGGGAAGTACGCCGATGCCACGGTTCACGACCGGGTCAGCAACAACTTCGGGGTGGTTGGGTCCGGTGAGGTATCCTGTTTCGTGGTCGCTGGTGACAATAACAAGGGTTTCCTCCCATGAGCTGTTTTCTTCGACCCACTCCACGGCAGCCCTGACGGAATTGTTAAAATCGATCTGTTCTTCTATCAGCCTGGCCAGGTTGTTGTCGTGGCCGGCCCAGTCTATAGCTCCTCCTTCTATCATCACAAAATACCCTTCCGGGTTTTGGCCAAGCACATTAAGCGATGCCCGGGTGATCTCTTCCAGGGTGGGCACGTTCTCATTCAGGGGTTGTTCGAAGGGCATTTCCGCTTCCTGGCCGCGCATCCTGCCCTGGTTCAGTGTGCTGTACACCTTTGGTATGCCCAGAACCCGTCTCGGCGCCGGTCCGTCTGCCAAAGCAATAAAGTCTTCGCGGCTTTCAATAAACGTCCAGGGGTCACGCCGGCCGTCACCCGTTGCATCCTGTACATACAGTATCTCATCACCATCATAAAACTCCGTCCTGCCGTCATTGGCAATAATCTGTTCCCAGATCTCCCTGCTGCCAATATAGCGGGTTGACATCTCTTCGGCTTCTCCATCGTCATTATATCCCGGATGACCGGGTGCCATGATCAGGTCTGCCTGGGTGTGAAAAAGCATATATCTGCCTATCTCCCTGAGGTTATGCCGGCTGTGGTTATGGGCTATAAAAGCTGCAGGTGTGGCATGGCTCAGTGGCACGCTGGAAACGATGCCGACAGATTTACCGATGGCCTTCGCTGCCTGGGCAACATGGGTTAATGTATCGCCATGCATGCTCATCCCGATGGCTCCTCCAATGGTCTTATGCCCTGTGGAAAGGGCTGTTCCTGCAGCTCCGCTGTCGGTATAATCCCTCCTTAAATACCTTGGGTCCTGCCAGGCTGTACGCGGTGCATACCCGTTCATATATATGGTGTCACCGTCACTATCGATGCGGGCTGCCGAATAGGTGGCCTGCGCCGCATGAAACCAGTCGTCCTGCTCATAAACCTGGACCCCGGCTTCCCCGTGTTCGAAATAATTGGCTGCCCGCACGTGGTTATAACCCATGCCGTCGCCAACAAAGTAAATGATATTGACAGGGCTGGGGAGTTCGTGGTCAACCTGCTCAGGAGCCGCTGCACAACTCAGAAAGCCTGCCAGCAGAATCAGGTAAAAAGTGTTTATCAAATAAAGTCGCTTAGTCATAATGAATCCGTTTTGGTTGATTATTAAGGTACAAAAATACAAATCTTAACCTTAATCTCAAAACTAAACCACCCTTCTGTATTTCAAAAAATGTCCTGGTTGCCAGTTAGTTAGCTCACAAAAACCAGGTATGTGTTCCACATATCCTGCAACACATCGTTCATACAGGACCGGGGTTGCCGGTGACTCTTTTCAAATTTTGCGGGTTTATTTGTTTTGCCCCGTTGGGACAAGTGTTTTAAAGGGCCCTGCAATTGATCAATGGAGTAGTTTACATACAACATAATAAAGAGTTTTATAGTATTGCATGCCAAAGGTAAGTGACTCACATTAAGACAATATAAATCAGAGGTCAAGAAATCGTGAAACCGCTTACAAGCCCGAAGCTTGTGAGTTGCAAAACAGGTGTCGTTCAGCAAAGGCAACCAGGTATGGTCAGTTCACATCGATCCGGTATTTTCTCATTTTGGAGTAGAGGGTTGTGCGGCTGATTCCGAGTTGGCGGCTCACCCGGGTTACGTTCCCGTCGTGATGGCGCATGCATTCTGTGATCGCACGTTTTTCGAGATCTTCAAGAGAAACCTGGCCTGCTTCACCTGTATAGTCGGGTTGTTTCGGCTCCTGTCTGTAATTGTTCTGATAGTTTCTGAACCCCGGTTGGTTTTCAACTTCCAGGATGTTAAAACTGCTCATGCCGTTAAAGTTTACCAGGTTCTCCACGAAATTCTCCAGCTCACGTACGTTTCCCGGCCAATGGTAGCGAAGGATCTGCTGTTGCAGTTCTTCGCTTATATCGGGTACAGGTTTGTTCAGCTTCCGTGCTTTGGCTTCCATAAAGTAGTTGAAGAGGGTTTTCACATCCTGCTTTCGCTCTCTCAGCGGGGGGATGAATAGCGGTATTACGCTAAGCCTGTAGAAAAGGTCTTCCCGGAAGGTTCCTTTTCGAAGTTCTTCCATCAGGTTTTTTTTGGTGGCGGCGATCACTCTTACATCCACGGGAATATTTTTTGTCCCGCCAATTCTTGTCACATACCCTTCCTGAAGCACCCGCAGAAGGTTCACCTGCATATCCAGGGGCATTTCTCCGATCTCGTCCAGAAAGATGGTGCCCCCATTGGCCAGTTCGAATTTGCCGGCATGTCCTCCTTTTCTTTGACCCTGTAAAGGCACCTTCCTCGTGGCCAAAGAGTTCGCTTTCGATAAGATTTTTTGGCAAAGCACCGCAGTTTACAGCGATAAAGACCTCGTTGCGGCGGGTGCTGGCGTTGTGTATAGACTGTGCAAGCAACTCTTTGCCGGTACCGCTCTCTCCCATCAGCAACACTGTGCTCGGTGTGCCGGATATGGTCCTGGCGTGTTCAATGATCTGACGGATCTCCGGGCTTTTGCCCACAATGTCGTCAAAAGTGTAATGGGCACGCATGCCGGTATATTTGTTTACAAGGTTGAAAATCTTTTGTATTCCTTTGACAACCAGCACCATCCCGAGGATCTCCTGTTGATCATCGTATATGGGATAGGCGCTCAGGTCGTAACGTTCGCGCCTGCCGGGGATGCTGATCTCCGAATCCAGGAAACTTTCCCCTCTTTTAAACCGGTTATAGATCTCTTTCCATATCGGCAATAAGCTTTCTATTGAGCTGTTCAGGGTCTTTTCCCTGTTGAGGTTGAGTAAAGAGCACGCCCAGGGGTTAATGGTTTTGATCGTACCGTTCAGGTCAATGGTGATGATGCCTGATGATACCGATCCCAGCACAGACTGCAGGTAATAAAATGTTTCATTAAGTTTTTCCTGTGCTTTTTCGGCCTGCAGCTGGTTTTCGATCGCCCTGACCGCAGCCACGACCAGTCCCAGGGTATGTGGATGCAGCAATTCACTGGAGCCTGTCAGGTTAAGCGACCCGATGATGTTTCCTGCTGTATCACGAATGGGGGCAGCGCTGCAGGTCCATCGGTGGTATGCTGTGATATAGTGCTCGTCTGCCGTGACCTGCAAAGGCTTCTCTTCATATAGAGACGTTCCCATGGCATTTGTCCCGATGCTCTCCTCCGACATGCTGGCACCGATAACCATGTTCAGCTCTTCCGACATGGCAATTGCATCCGGGTCTCCTTTCGACCTCAGGATATATCCGTCGTGGTCGGTCAGCAGGATAAAGAAGCCTGAGTTGGCAACGGCCTCATACAGGATGTCCATAAAAGGGGCGGCAATTTCCAGCAGGGAGACATTCTCTTTGAGTTTTTCCTGTAATGCTTTTCCGGCAAGCACTTTGGCAGGAAAGACCCTTTCGGTTTCCAGGCCCATTATTTTACAGCGGCTGTGTGATTGTGCAATGATCGGTTTTTGTTGCTCTTTGCTGTTCATGTGTATGTGTTTTGTAGTAATGACAAAAGGTTAAATTGACTGCTGCTATCATTCCTCCGGCGACATCAGCTATCCATAAACCGCACGGCGGCGGCTTTGAAGTTCAGCCATACTCTTTTCCCGGGCTGCAGCTTCATGTTTTCATGCGATTGCCGGCTCACTGCCACCACAAAGGGCACACCCGATTCAACGACCAATTCCATCCCTGATCCCGACAGGTAGGCCTCTCTAATCACGCCTTCCAGGCGGTTGGTTGCGGATGACTCAATTGGTTTTTCGGACACGACGATATCTTCCTGTGGGATCATCACATAACCCGACTTGTGACCGTCTTTTCCAAGATACCGGATCGACACATGGTCGTTGATGATAGCCTCATGCAGTCCTTCATCACCGGCGTAAGACACCACCTTGCAGGGAAAGAGGTTCTTAATCCCGCTGAAGCGTGCCACAAATTCATTGCGCGGATGGCGAAATACTTCTTCCGGTGTGCCGTGCTGGACGAGCCTTCCGTTCTCCACAACGGCCACTTTGGTTGCGAGGGTGGCGGCTTCCATGAAGTCGTGGGTCACGTGGATCATGGTTTTGCCGCTGCGATGTATCTTTCGCAGGACGCCCCTCAGTTCGCCCTTGAGTTTGACATCCAGGTTGGACAGGGGTTCATCGAGAAGCAGCACCTGTGGGTCCGAAGCAAGTGTGCGGGCCAACGCTACCCGTTGTGCCTCCCCACCGGAAAGGGTGCCGGGGTACCGATCCAGCAGGTGACGAATCTCCACCTGCCCGGCAAGCTCTTCAACCCTTGATTTTGACTGTTTTGATGACAACCCCTTATGTTTCAGCGGGTAGGCAATGTTTTTCCATACACTGAGATGAGGGAACAACGAAAGGTCCTGGTACACCAGGCCTATACCCCTGCTCTGAACTTTGTCGCGTGTAATCTCACTGCCGTTAAGCAAAATTCGTCCTTTCGCTGGCCTCACGAGACCGGCCAGGGCCTCCAGCAAGACTGTCTTTCCGGCACCGGACACCCCCAGCAAGGCCAGATAGTCTCCCCTGAAGACATCCAGGCTGATATCCTCCAGCGCAAAAGCCCGGAACCTGACACTGAGGTCGTGAATTTGCAAAACAGGGTACTCGTTACGCTCCATCTCATTCATGTTTATCTGCTCCTTACTTCTTACTTCCTACTTCCTGCTCCTTCCTCCCTACCCCTCCGTATGCCTGGACGCCGGCGGCTTCCCTGAGAGCAGCCGCATCAGGACGAAAACGACCAGGCAGATGATCACAAAGACGGCAGCCGCGGGGCGTGCATAGGCAAGTCCGAAGGAGGCAAAGCGTTCCCAGATCAGCACCGGTGTAACCATGGGGTGGTAGGCAATGATCACCACGGCACCGAATTCGCTGAGACCCCGCGCCCACATCATGGTTAGTCCGGTTAGCACATGCCTTTTTGCGAGGGGAAGAGAGATGGTGAAAAAAACGCGCCATGGTGAAGCACCCAGGTTAAGAGCTGCTTTTTCCAGTTTTTCAGGCACCGCCTCAAACCCATCCCTGGCGGCATTGATCAGGTAGGGGATACTAACAAAGGCCATGGCTACGACAATACCGGCCATTCCGCCAACAAAGGGGATACCGGCGGCTTCTCCGGCCTGTCCTATCCAGGTGTTCCGGCTGATCACGCCTAACAGGGCGATACCGGCCGCCGAGTGCGGTATCACCACCGGCAGATCCACCAAGCCATTCACCAAACCTTTTCCCGGAAATTTCTCCGTGCAAGCACATAAGCAAGCGGAATGGCAAGGATGCCAAAAATAATGACTCCCACCAGCGAACTGACCAGGGTAAGCCGGATACTCCGCATTACCTCCTCATCCGCAACTGTTGCAGCATATTGAGCCCCGGTTGTCTGCAGAAACATACCGGCAAGAGGCGCCACGATAAAAAGCAATACCAGCCCGCTTACAAATAGAAATACCAGGCTAACTTTCCAATTATTTAACATCTTCAGAAATTTTAAACCATCCGGAACTCAGATCCCTCTGCAGAAAACCACAATCCGCTAGTTTATATTTAATCTGAATAAATTTCTTACACAACCCCTGTGATTTTTCTGAACGCTGTTCACTTTTCTGACACAAACATACGCTGTTTTTGTTAAGTTTCCAAACATGGCCGCTTTGCTGTTAACACTTTAACATATCTATATAACATGCTTTCTTTTTGATTTTATGACACTTAAACTGTTTGGCAAGCGTCTTGATATACTAATAAAGCAATTAATCATGGTGTTCAGACCAATTGCACGCTAAAATATATGGGCCGTGCTGGTTTCTGGTTATGGGGAAGAATAAGAATTGTCTGAACTGCTAACAGTACTGCCTAAGGACCATAGTAAATATATTCACCAAAAAACAAATCACATGAACGGATACGCAGGAAAAATTTTAAGGATCAACTTAAGTGATCACACTTACAAAACAGAGCAACTGGACCACGACATGGCCCTGAAGTATATTGGAGGCCGTGGGCTGGGGTCCAAAATAATGGCCGACGAGGTATCTCCTACCGTAGATGCTTTTGACCCGGAAAACAAGGTCATCATTGCTACGGGGCCGTTAACGGGCACACCGACGCCTGCAGGCGGGCGGTACATGGTGGTAACCAAATCGCCGCTTACAGGCACCATTGCCTCGTCGAACTCCGGTGGGTTTTGGGGCTCTGAGCTCAAATTTGCCGGTTACGACCTTCTGATCCTTGAGGGGAAATCGCCCAAGCCGGTCAACGTGTTCATTGAAGACGACAAGATCTCTTTTAAGGATGCCGGTCACGTATGGGGAAAAATTGTGAGCGAGACCACAAGTATACTGGCGGAAGAAGCGCCCGACAAGGCTAAGATCCTTTGTATCGGTCCGGCAGGCGAGAACTTGTCAAAGATCGCAGCCGTAATGAATGATATCAACCGGGCGGCGGGCCGCTCCGGGGTTGGTGCGGTAGTAGGGTCTAAAAACCTGAAAGCCATCGTTGTAAAAGGCTCTTCCAAACCAACGATCGCTGACAGTGAGAAGCTGAAAGAACTGGTAAAGGAGTCGCGGGGCAAATTAAAAGACAACGGTGTCACCGGGCAGGGCCTTCCCACCTACGGAACTGCCGTCCTTGTCAACATCATTAACGAGAGCGGTGTTTTCCCCACCAACAACTTCCAGACCACCTATTTCGACAAGGCAGAAAACATCAGCGGCGAACACCTGGCCGAAAACTTTTTGATCAAGCGCGAATCGTGTTTTGCATGTCCGATTGCCTGTGGCCGCTATACCAAGGCCGATGAGGTGGAAGGCGGCGGACCGGAGTACGAGACCATTTGGGCCTTTGGTGCTGCCTGCGGCATTGACGATATGAAGTCCGTGATCAAAGCCAATTTCTGGTGCAACGAGATGGGGCTCGACACCATTTCTGCGGGTGTCACCATCGCAGCTGCCATGGAGCTATACCAGCGCGGCAAGATCACCGACGCCGACATTGACGAGGGGCTTAGCCTTAAGTGGGGCGCCGGTGACAGCCTCGTGGAATGGGTGAAAAAGATGGGACGCCGCGACGGCCTTATCGGCGACAAGCTGGCAGAAGGGTCCTACCGCATGGCAGAACATTTTGGCATGCCCGAGGTGGCCATGGCTGTAAAAAAACAAGAGCTGCCCGCTTATGATCCCAGGGGCATCCGCGGCCAGGGACTGCAGTATGCTACATCCAACAGGGGAGGCTGCCACGTACGTGGATACATGATCTCGCCCGAGATCCTCGGACTGCCTCAGAAGCTCGACCGGTTCGCCATCGATGGAAAGGCAGAATGGGTTAAGATCTTCCAGGACCTTACAGCCTTTATCGACAGCGCAGGTCTCTGCCTGTTCACCTCTTTCGCCATCGACGGCGAAGGCTATGCCAATCTCACAAATGCCGTGCTGGGCACCGACTTCACCCAGGAAGACATCCTGGAAGCCGGCGACAGAATCTGGAACCTGGAGCGCGACTACAACCTGAAGGCAGGCATCAACCCCTCACAGGACACCCTGCCAAAGCGCCTGCTCAAAGATCCTATACCAGACGGGCCTTCTAAAGGCAATGTGACCCGCCTTGAGGAAATGCTTCCAAAATACTACGAAATCAGAGGCTGGTCAGAAAAGGGTATCCCGAAAGCAGAAACCCTCGAAAAGTTAGGTGTATAAGCACCGCTGAACAATAGCGGGCTGTAAGCACCAGGCCCCTGACAGAGACTGCCTCTTAAAACCCGGCCGGGTATCGGAGGCAGTCTCTGCTTACTTTGCCCTGACCGTGACCTTGCAGAGTGTTGTGAACTGGACAGCCAGGACCCTGCCTGACTGCTGCAGCAATGAACCATCCTGCGGGGATTGTCTGCAGGCCAGAAATATTGTATTTTGTCATTGATATCAAGTGTGATTGTGCCATGGAAATAAAAGTCAGATTATTTGCTACCCTGCGTGAAAACCGTGGAAAGGAGCTGCAGCTCTCCCTGCAGGATAAAGCCACCCCCGAAGATGTCATCAACAAGCTTGAAATTGCCAAAGCAGATGTCGCCATACTGCTGGTAAATGGCAAGGATGGCAACTATACCCGGGAACTTAATGAGGGTGATGTGGTGTCGATATTCCCGCCCGTGGGCGGAGGGTGAAATTAAGGTTGAGGTTAAGACCCGTCATTCCGGACGAACGTTAGGAATCTGTTGGCTTACCTAAATAAGATGTGAACATGTTGCTGGGTTGAGCAATGGCTGGGTTGTGGTTTGCCGTCGCAATGTTTTGTATCTTTGCATCCACATGCGTTGATGATTCAGTTACCAGCCCTGCGGTCGCAGGTCCCTGACAGGAGTCTCAGGGCGCCGGGTGACAATTCGACATTTTTACATTTTGACCTTTCAGACATTTTTAAAATGAAAGACCGTTATATCCGTAACGAAAACATGCTGAGCCACGAAGAAAACCAGTCGCTGCGCAAACGCAAAGTGGCGGTGGTAGGTTGTGGCGGCCTGGGCGGGCATATCATCGAGATGCTTGCCAGGCTCGGCGTTGGATACCTCACCCTCATCGATGGTGACGTATTTGAAGCCTCAAACCTGAACAGGCAGTTGTTGTCATTACCCGACAACATAGGGAAGCCCAAGACTTCTGCTGCAGCCGAAAGGGTTAGGGCCGTGAACGCCGACATCCATGTAAATGTGCACCAGGCTTTTGTCACGAAAGATAATGCCAAAACGCTGCTTCAGGGCCATGACGTGATCTGCGATGCCCTGGACAACATATCAGGCCGGCGCGTGGTTGAACAGGCAGCAGAAGAGCTGAACATCCCTATGGTGTTTGCTGCGATTGCCGGATGGTATGCCCAGGTGGGCACCATCATGCCCGGCAGCCGCCTGCTGGATAAAATCTATCCGCCAGGCACCAACAAGGGTGCAGAAACAAAATTAGGCAACCCGTCGTTCACACCCGCCCTGGCAGCTTCGCTCCAGGTGGCCGAATGCCTGAAGCTTCTGGTTAACAAGGAAGGCATACTGAAAAACAAACTGCTGATGGTCGACACCCTGGAACACGAATACCAGGTAATTGAAATATAAATGACAGATCAGCCGCCGTAGCGATGTATCAAGCGCCTTCACACAGCCGGCTGGCCTGGGGGAAGACGGGGAGAGGAGAGGATGAGAGGATGAGAGGATGAGAGGATGAGAGGATGGGAGGATGGGAGGATGGGAAGATGAGAGGATAGGAAGAAGAGAGGATAAGAGGATGGGAGAATGAGAGGATGGGAAGACGGGGAGATGAGAGGATAGGAAGAAGAGAGGATAAGAGGATGGGAGAATGAGAGGATGGGAAGACGGGGAGATGAGAGGATGAGAGGAGGAGAGGATGAGAGGATGGGAAGATGGGAAGAAGAGAGGATGAGAGAATGGGAGAATGAGAGGAGGAGAGGATGCGAGGAGCGTACAGAATGCAGGAGCGGGCTTGGAGCTTTTGCGCCTGGAAGGTGAGAAAAGCAGGCAGACATGGCAATTGGGCTGTGTACCCTATCAAAATAAACACAAACAGAAAAAAGTCGTTGCATGATCAGTTTTGAAGAAGCCCTTTCCATCATTACCAGCGATGTACTGGTCAAGGACACTGAGCGGGTCGATTTCAGGGAGTCGCTTCATCGTGTGCTTGCCGAAGACGTACATTCTGATGTTGACATGCCCCCGTTTGACAAGGCTGCCATGGATGGTTATGCCTGCCGGGGGGAAGACCTGGGGGGTGAGATGGAGGTGTTGGAAGTGATTGCTGCCGGCGACGTACCCATCCGCAAAATAAAGAGCGGAACCTGCACCAAAATCATGACGGGTGCTATGATACCCGAAGGGGCAGATACCGTGATCATGGTGGAGCAGACACGCCGCACCGGTGAGGGCAAGGTGGTGTTTACCGGAGACAAGACCAGGCCGAATATCGCAAAAAAAGGAGAAGATGTCAGGACCGGCGATCTTGTCTGGCGCAAAGGGATGCCCATCCAGCCCCAACACATTGCCATCCTCTCGGCTGTCGGACACACCACGCCACTGGTGGCCAAACAACCCCGCGTGGGAGTTCTTTCAACGGGCGACGAGCTGGTAGAACCCGCCCTCTTCCCCGAAGAGGGAAAGATCAGGAACAGCAATGGATTTCAACTGGCCGCCCAGGTGAGCAATGCACATTGTATCCCCAACTATATGGGTATCGTCCCCGATGACGAAACGGCAACGGAAAAGGCAATCCGCAAAGCGCTGGAAGAAAACGACGTGGTTATCCTCTCGGGAGGTGTATCTGCCGGCGACTTCGACTTTGTGCCAAAGATCATGCGCAAAAACGGCGTGGAGATCCTGTTTCAGAAGGTTGCCGTGAAACCGGGCAGGCCCACGGTGTTTGGGCGCACAAAAGATACATATGTTTTCGGACTGCCCGGAAACCCGGTATCTTCATTCATTAATTTTGAAGTATTCGTAAAACCCCTCCTGATGGCCATGATGGGAGCCGGCCATAAGCCTCTTGAGCTCACCCTGCAGATGGGTGCCGGCTTTCAGCGCAAAAAAGCAGACAGGCTGGAATTCATCCCGGTCAATATCGATACTGAAGGGAAGGTGACGCCGGTGAGTTATCACGGATCTGCACACATCCATGCCATCTGTCTGGCCGACGGACTGATGCGCATCCCAAAGGGCGTTCACGAACTAAAAAAGGGAGCCGTAACCTATGTTAGACCGGTTTAACAGAAGGATCAACTATTTGCGTATATCGGTTACAGACCGCTGTAACCTTCGCTGCAGGTATTGCATGCCTGAGAACGATCCCTGTATGCTAAGTCACGAAGACATCCTGACGTTTGAGGAGATTCGCCAGGTGGTGGCGGTAGCAGCGCAAGCAGGCATAAGCAAGGTGAGGCTTACCGGAGGAGAACCACTTGTACGCAAGGACATCACTGCACTCGTGGCCATGATCGCTTCCGTTCCCGGTGTGGACGACCTGGCGATGACCACCAATGCTGTTCTACTGGATAAATTTGCTGTTCCGCTGAAAGAAGCGGGGCTGCAGCGCATAAACGTTAGCCTTGACACGGTGGACCCCGTAAAATTTCGTGATATCACCCGCGGAGGAGAGCTGCGCAAGGTGTTTCAGGGTATCGAAGCCGCTAAGGC
>LCWY01000052.1_pt1 | contig 17727 bp, 22 predicted proteins | sample 348741 | NCBI WGS metagenome assembly LCWY01 (sample SAMN03565343, study PRJNA281982) | anaerobic digester metagenome | biome: Anaerobic digester; feature: Alkaline_Metagenome_Assembly_A; material: Alkaline anaerobic digester sludge; isolation source: anaerobic digester run at haloalkaline... | reverse complement strand
AAAAAGGAGGAATAAAATGGATATATTAGAAGCAATCAATAAAAGAAAATCCTACCGGGGGTTATCGAAGGAACCGATTTCCAGAGAAACCATTGAAGAAATTGTAAAAGCGGGAAGAATGGCTCCTTCATGCTCAAACAATCAGCCATGGAGATACATTGTTGTGGATCAGAAGGAGGATCTGGAGCGGCTTTATCCCGCTCTTACTGACGGGAACTATTGGATGAAGCTGGGTCCTGTCATTGTTGCGATTATTACGCAAAAAGACTATGATTGTGTAATCAAAAGTCGGGTGTATCATCACTTTGATACGGGTCTTGCCACGGGCTTTATGCTCTTGAGAGCACAGGAACTGGGGATTCAAACCCACCTGGTGGCGGGCTACAGTCCAAGTAAAACCAGAAAAATTCTTGGAATTCCCGATGAAATGGATGTGGTTTCCCTAATGGCGATGGGACGTCTTGCGGAAGAGGTTCCACAGGAATTATCGGAAAAGCACAGGTCATCGGAAGGGAAGCGGCCTGAGCGCCTAAAGCTTCACGAAATTCTGCATTACAACGGCTATAACCCTGAGGTTGAACCGAATAATCGTGAATCATCATAGGAAATTGCAGATCAGTGGGGGTTCTCCCGATGGAGAATCCTCATTTGTTTTGCTTTTCATCTTCAGGGTTATCCGATATAATAACAGAAAGATTGATAATGAAAAGGAGGGAAGTCTATGGAACTATTGGTGGTTGTATTAAACCGGGTGGAATTTCTTACGGATTTACTGGATGAATTTACCGAAGAGGGACTAAGTGGAGCAACGGTGATCGACAGCGCAGGGATGGGACACATTTTAGCGGATCACGTTCCTTTTTTCTCAATGTTTGCAGAAATTGACGATCCGACGAAAAATCACAGCAAAACCATCTTCACTGTAGTGGACTGCTGTGACAAAAGGGAAAGAGCAATCCGGGCAGTGGAAAAGGCCGTAGGAGATATTGATAAACCGGATACGGCAATTATTTTTACAGTCCCTGTAAGCTTTGCAAAAGGGATTATAAAAAAGGAAAAGGGTGAAAAATAGTGAATCATGCGCTTTATATCGGAATCATTCTTCTGATCGGAACCTTTGGAGGGAAGACCGCAAGAATTGCCAGGCTTCCTTCAGTCACAGGCTACATTCTGATCGGTTTATTGCTGGGACCCTCCTTTCTGAACCTTTTTACAAAGGAACTGATCGGGGATCTTGCTTTTGTCAATCAAATAGCCCTGGGGATCCTGTCGGTCTCTATCGGGGGAGAACTGCACCGAAACGTTTTCAAAAAGTATGGGAAACGGCTGTTTATCATTTCCTTTGGAGATGAACTTTTAACCCTGATTTTAGGGACCGGTTTTACCTATCTGCTAGGAGCCCCATTGGACGTGGCAGTGATTTTAGGGATTTTGGCGATGACGGTTTCCCCATCAGGGGTCATCTCCATTATTAATGAATACCGGACCAAGGGAGAATTTACAAAGAATGTACTGGCCCTTGTCGCCATCGACAACTTAAACTGTATTGTGATTTTCGGTATTGCAACTGCCATTATTCAGGGAATCTATTCTCCTGCCATCGCTGGGATCGGAATGATTACCTCCGTGATCGTGGAAATCGGCCTTGCAGTCATTTTCGGAGTCTTGGCAGGAATTGCTTTAGCATGGATGGTCCGGAGAAATACGGAGACACCGAAACTATTGACGATTCTCCTTGGGTTGGTTTTAGTGAACACAGGACTTGCAGATCAATTTAATCTGTCTGCCTTACTGGTCAATATGATCATGGGTGGCGTCGCAACAAATATGATCCCCAGAAGAGCGGTACTGGCTGCAACAATGGAGCGGGTGGAACTGCCGATCTTTATCGCATTTCTGACCTTGGCTGGAGCAAAGCTCGACCTTCGGATTTTCGATACCGTAGGCCTTATTGTCGTGGGTTATGTCATCGCACGGTTTGTGGGGAAGAGTCTTGGAAGTTATCTTGCATCAAAATTCACCACACTGCCGGTGAATATGCAAAGAAATATCGGTCTTGCCCTGACTCCCCAGGCCGGAGTCGCCATCGGCTTGAGCATTATTGCGGAAGAAAAAATGCCCCATGCCTCAGGGATGATTACCGGGGTTGTTCTGGGAGGAGTGATTGTTTTCGAGATTATCGGTCCTCTGCTGGTAAAGGTGGCACTGAAGAACACGGGTGAGATCACCTGAAGAGGTTAAAAAAAGCAATCTGCGTATTGACATAACAACAAAAATTGGATAGTATTAGAGATAATCGTTGAACAAGAATGTACTTTCATTATAAGCAGATAGACATCCAATTTCATCTGGATGTTTTTTGATGTGATTCAATAACTATAGAGGAGGACCAAGATGAATTCAGAAATTGTAAAAAAAGAAAACAACGAAATCACCTTAAAGATCGTAGTAGATAAGGGAGAGTTTAACAAGGCTGTAAACGAGGCATACAAAAAAACAAAGCATCGTTTCAACGTTCCCGGATTCAGAAAGGGAAAAGCACCGAAGCAGATTATTCAGCAGCGGTACGGGAAAGAGGTCTTCTTTGAGGAGGCCATTAATATCGCATTTCCCAAGGCCTATGAAAAAGCATTGGATGATCTGAAGATTGATCCTGTGAATCAACCGGAAATCGATATTGAGAATGTGGATCCTGACAGCGATTTGTCTTTTACAGCAAAAATTGAAATTATGCCGGAAATCGAGATTTCCGATTACAAGGGACTTTCAGCGGAAAAGACGAAAGTGGAAGTTGCCGAAGAAGAGATTGAAGAGGAATTGAAAAAGCTTCAAGAGCAAAATGCACGGATGCTTCCTGTCGAGGACCGGGAGGCGAAGGACGGAGATATTCTCACCATCGACTTTGAAGGATTCATTGGGAATGAACCCTTTGAAGGGGGAAAAGCCGAAGACCACGAGTTAACCCTGGGCTCCGGGCAGTTTATCCCCGGTTTTGAAGAGCAGCTTGCAGGAGTTAAGGCTGACGAGGAAACCGAAGTGAAAGTAAATTTCCCTGAAGATTACCATGCTGAAGACCTGAAAGGTCAGGAGGCAACCTTCAAGGTGAAGGTGAAATCCATCAAGGAAAAAGAGCTTCCCGTCATTGATGACGAGCTTGCCACCGAAGCCTCCGAGTTTGATTCTCTGGAAGAGCTGAAGGCGGATATTCGAAAGAAAAAAGAAGAAGAAAAAGCAAAAATGCAGGAATCGGAAGTGGAAAAACAAATCATGGATCAGATCGTGGAAAAGGTCGATGTGGAGATTCCTGAAGCCGTGGTGAAAAGACAAACGGATATGATGATCCGGGATTTTGACATGCAGCTGCGCTATCAGGGATTGGAACTGGCCAAGTATCTGGAAATGACAGGTTCCACCGAGGATGACCTTCGGGAGCAGATGAAGGAAGATGCAGAGAAGCGGGTGAAAACCCAGCTTGCCCTTGAAAAAATCGGAGAGCTCGAAGAAATCCGGCCAAGCGACGAGGATGTGGAAGAGGAATTACAGAGAATGGCAGAGCAATACGGCCAGGAAGTTGAAAAAATAAAGGAAACCATCGGAGAAAGCGAGCGGGAGAACATCAAGGAAAACCTGAAAAACAAGCTTGCAGTGGACCTTCTCATCAAGGAGGCCAACATCACCGAGGTTGAACCCGAGGAAGAAACTCCGGAAAATGTCGGGGAAGACACCGGGGAAGAGGCATAAAGAAGAAAAATGTACAAAGGGTCCATCGGGGCCCTTTTAGAGAAGAAAAGGGTTAAAGGAGGAGAGCACAATGGCTTTAATACCAATGGTCGTAGAGCAAACCAGCAGAGGAGAACGCTCCTACGACATCTATTCAAGACTGTTAAAGGAACGGATCATCTTTTTAACCGATGAAATTAATGATCAAACCGCCAGCCTGGTAGTGGCACAGCTTCTATTCCTGGAAGCGGAGGATCCTGAAAAAGACATCCAGATCTACATCAACAGCCCGGGGGGATCTATTACATCGGGTATGGCGATTTATGATACAATGAATCATGTAAAGCCCGATATCGCAACCACTTGTGTGGGAATGGCAGCGAGCATGGGAGCATTCCTGCTGGCTGCGGGCTCGAAGGGAAAGCGTGTGGCACTTCCCAATGCGGAAGTTATGCTTCACCAGCCTCTTGGAGGAACAAGGGGACAAGCGGAGGATATTCGTATTCATGCAGAGCGGATTGTGAAAATGAGGGAGCACATGAATAAAATCCTCCATGAAAAAACCGGGCAGCCCCTGGAGAAGATTCAAAAGGATACGGACCGGGATTTCTTTATGTCGGCAGATGAAGCGAAAGAGTACGGGGTAATTGATAAGGTGATAGAGAAACGACCCTAACCCCATGGAAGAGGTGTTAAAATGGCGAAATATGAAGAAAAGAAGCAGTTAAAGTGTTCCTTTTGCGGGAAGTCCCAGGATCAGGTAAAACGATTAATTGCCGGACCGAATGTGTATATTTGTGATGAGTGTATTGACCTTTGTCAGGAAATCATCCAGGAAGAATTTGAAGAAAGCATGGAACAGGAAGCAGTTGATCTTCCCAAACCACGGGAGATTAAAGAAATTCTTGACGAGTACGTGATCGGTCAGGAAAATGCGAAAAAAACCTTGGCAGTGGCGGTGTACAATCATTATAAGCGGATCAACAACCCGTCAAAAAATGATGATGTGGAACTGGAAAAAAGCAATATTGTTATGCTTGGACCCACGGGTTCAGGAAAAACCCTTCTTGCCGAGACCCTTGCAAAGATCCTTAATGTTCCCTTTGCAATTGCCGATGCCACGGCTCTTACGGAGGCGGGGTACGTTGGTGAAGATGTGGAGAATATTCTGCTGAAAATTATTCAGGCAGCGGATTTTGATATGGACAAAGCGGAGAAAGGGATTATCTACATTGATGAAATTGACAAAATTTCAAAGAAAAGCGATAACCCCTCCATTACCCGGGATGTCAGTGGAGAAGGAGTACAACAGGCCTTACTGAAAATCCTTGAAGGAACTGTAGCCAGTGTGCCTCCTCAAGGAGGAAGAAAGCATCCTCATCAGGAGTTTATTCAAATCAATACGAAAAACATCCTGTTTGTTTGCGGAGGAGCCTTCGGAGGAATCGAGAAGGTCATTGAAAGCCGAATCGGAAAGAAATCCATGGGATTCGGAGCAGACGTAGGAAAGAGCAATAAGGTTGATGCGAAGGAAATGATGAAAAAGCTGGAACCGGAGGATTTGATCCGTTACGGTTTAATTCCGGAGTTTGTCGGTCGGATGCCGGTTCTTGTCACTCTGGAGGAGTTGGACGAACAGGCATTGATCCAGATTCTGTCGGAACCGAAAAATGCTTTAACAAAGCAGTATAAGAAACTCTTCCAACTGGACAATGTGGTTGTGGAGTTTGAAGAAAACGCTCTGGAGGCAATTGCCAAGAAGGCAATTGCAAGAAAAACCGGAGCCCGGGGTCTTCGGGGAATTACCGAATCGATTATGAACGAGATCATGTACGATATTCCTTCCCGTAACGACATCGATAAAATTATTATCACCAAGGAAACGGTAACAAAGGGTCAAACACCAACCTTTGTATTAAAGAGTAAGGAAGTAAAAGAGGAAGAGCATGCGGAAAACGCATCATAATCAGACATAAGAAAAGGATGGCTGGAGACAGCCATCCTTATTTTTTAAAAAGCTTCCTTAAAACTGGTAGAGAAGTATGCCTAATCCCCCGGAAATAAATACGATGATAATGGGGTGAAGGCGAAAGTAACTTTGGATTCCCAATGCAATGACACCGATGAGCAGGGTCCTGAAATCCATAACTGAGGTCTGGAAAAGAGAAACCGTGGCGGCACCGATCAGTCCTATTACAGCAGGGCGGATTCCCTTGAAAATTCCATTCATGACCTTCGATTCACGATGTTTTAAAATGAGACTGGCCAGCAGGGTTACAGCCAAAAAGGAAAAGGAAACGACTCCAAGAGTTCCCACGACCCCACCGATAATTCCCACATGCTTAAAACCGATGAAGGTTGCAGCATTGATGGAAATGGGACCGGGAGACATTTGGGAAAGGGCGATCACATCAATAAACTCACTTAATTCCAGCCATTGATTGTTTCTCACCACTTCCTGCTCAATCAAAGGAAGCATGCCGTAGCCTCCCCCGAAGCTGAAGGCTCCGATTCGAAGGAAAACAAGGAATATATTAAGCAGTTCCATCGCCCGACCTCCTTTGCTCAAAGATCAGACCTGACATTGCAGCAAGGATGATCATCAAAATCGGATGAAAACTGAAAAATACAATTCCCCCAAAGGCGATTGTTCCTACAATGATGTTATAGATGCTGGGAGTCAGACTTTTGGACAGTTTGACTGCAGCCAGAAAAATCAGTGCTACAATTGCGGGACGAACTCCCTGAAAGAAGAGCTGGATGATTTCAAGATCCTTCACCTGCTCATAAAAGGCTGCCATAATTAGAATGACAATCATCGAGGGAAGAACAGTTCCCAATAAAGCAAAAGCCGCACCCTTCAGACGATAGAGCTTAAAGCCCACAAAGACGGAAGTATTGACGGCAATGGCTCCGGGAAGGCTCTGGGCAACAGCGATAATATCGAGAAAGTCCTCCTCGCTGATCAACTCCGCCCGTTCCACAATTTCCTTTTGAATAACGGGAACCATGGCATATCCTCCCCCAAAGGTAAAGGCACCCACTCGGAAGAAAATGATGAAGAGCCGAAATGCTCGTTGAAACATAAAAAAACCTCCTAAACCAAGGAAATAATCTTTCACCCTATTATACCATAAGGATGTGGGAAAAGTTCAGGGGTTTTGATTAGAGATTTGGGAAATAGGGTATAGTTCTTGAAAAAGAGCTGTGGAATCGTTATAATAGAATGCAGAATTCAGCACAACAAGAGAATGAAAGGAGTGTCAGTATGAGCGATTATACAATTGAATTACCACTGATTCCCTTAAGGGGAATGTCAATTTTTCCATATATGGTTCTTCACTTTGACGTGGGGAGAGAACAGTCGATCAAAGCTTTGGAAGAAGCAATGATCAATGATCAACTGGTGTTTCTTGTCTCACAGAAAGAGGCGGAAATCAGTATGCCATCCACGGAAGACTTCTATCATGTGGGAACCGTAGCGAAAATCAAGCAGATGTTAAAACTACCCGGTGATACCATCCGTGTACTGGTTGAAGGAATATCCCGGGGAGAAATCACTTCCTTTGTTCAGGAAGATCCGTTTTTTGTTGCAGAAGTGGAGGAAAAGTTTGACGACAAGGTGGCGACCCGGCAGGGAAAAGCCCTGATGAAAACTGTTTTGGACAGCTTTGAAGAGTACGTGGAAAAAAACCCAAAGGTTTCGCCGGAAATCCTTGTTACTCTTCATGAGATCGAAGAACCGGGAAGACTTTCGGATACGGTTGCGGCAAATGTTCCACTGAGCCCCAAGGAAAATCAGGAGCTTTTGGAAGCCTTTGACTCCGATCAACGGCTGGAAATCTTATACCGCCTGTTACTGGAACAAATTGAAGTGCTGGAAATTGAAAACACCATTAACACACGGGTAAAAAAACAGGTAAACAAAGTGCAAAAAGAATACTATCTCCGGGAACAGCTCAAGGCCATCCAAAAAGAACTGGGTGAGGATGAAGGAGTTGTGGAGGAAGTGGAAGAGTACAAAAAGAAACTGGAGGAACTTCAGTTGTCCGACTCGATCAGCGAGAAAATTCATCGTGAAATCGACCGTCTTTTAAAGCTCTCTCCCGGTTCTCAGGAATCAGGAGTAATCCGGAACTACGTGGACTGGGTGCTGAACCTGCCTTGGAATGAAGAAACCAAGGATAAGCTGGACTTGAAAAAATCTGCTGAAATCCTTGATGAAGATCACTATGGACTTGAAAAGGTGAAAGAGAGAATTCTGGAATACCTTGCCATACGACAGCTTTCACAAACCATCAAGGGTCCCATCCTATGCCTTGTGGGACCACCGGGTGTGGGGAAAACCTCCATCGCAAAATCCATTGCCCGTTCACTTAATCGTAAATTTGTCCGCATGAGCCTGGGCGGTGTCCGGGATGAAGCGGAAATTCGGGGACATCGGCGAACCTATGTGGGGGCAATTCCCGGTCGGATTATCACCTCCATACGGGAAGGAAAAAGCCGGAATCCCGTGTTCCTTTTTGATGAAATCGATAAAATTGCCGGTGACTTCCGGGGAGATCCCGCATCTGCTCTTTTAGAAGTGCTGGATCCGGAACAAAACAAGGATTTTACGGATCACTATCTGGAGGTGCCCTTCGATCTTTCCAATGTCATGTTTGTGACCACTGCCAATACAGCTCACACGATCCCCAGAGCACTGCTGGATCGTATGGAGGTTATACGGATTGCAGGATATACGGAAGAGGAGAAGACCAGAATCGGGCAAAATTATCTGATTCCCAAGCAAATCAAAGAGCATGGTCTGAAAAAGACCAATCTTCGTATCGGAGAGAAAGCCTTAAGAGATTTGATCAATTATTATACAAGAGAAGCGGGAGTCAGAAACCTCGAGCGGCAGATTGCCAATCTATGCAGAAAAGCCACACGAAGAATCGTGGAAGAAGACATTAAGTCCGTAACAATTACACCGGGGAATCTTTCCAGGTACTTAGGAAAGCCTCTGTTCCGTTACGATATGATCAATTTGAAAAACGAAGTGGGAATTGTGAGAGGTCTTGCATGGACCAGTGTGGGAGGGGACACTCTCTCTGTTGAAGTGACCCTGATGAAGGGGAGCGGTAAGCTTGTCCTTACCGGTCAGCTGGGAGATGTGATGAAGGAATCTGCCCGGGCGGGAATCAGTTACATCCGATCCATTTCGGATCGATACAATATTGACCCGACATTCCATGAAAAAAAGGATATTCATATTCATATCCCCGAAGGAGCAACCCCAAAGGATGGACCATCGGCAGGACTGGCAATGGCAACAGCCGTTATATCCGCCCTCATTGATAAACCCGTCTATAAAGATGTGGCAATGACCGGCGAAATTACTCTTCGGGGAAGAGCCTTAGCCATCGGCGGTGTCAAGGAAAAAGTTCTGGCTGCCAAGAGAGCAGGAATTACAAAGGTCATTCTGCCGGAAGACAACCGGAAGGATCTTGACGAGATCCCGGAAAATGTAAGAAAAACCCTGGAGTTTGTCTTTGTTGAAGATATGGATACCGTGCTTCAGCATGCTCTCGTAAAGGATGAAGAAGATGAAAATTAAAACCGCAGAAATTGTGATGAGCGCAGCAAAACCCGAGCAATATCCCCAGGACGGACTTCCGGAAATTGCTTTTGTTGGACGGTCCAATGTGGGTAAATCCTCAGCAATTAATACTCTCCTGGGACGTAAAAGCCTGGCGAGGGTGTCGGGAAGCCCAGGGAAAACCCGGACTATCAATTTTTACTTAATAAACAACGAGTTTTATCTGGTGGACCTGCCGGGTTACGGATATGCAAAGACCTCCAAGGCTGAACGAAAATCCTGGGGAAAAATGATCGAGACCTACCTGTCTTCACGAAACACCTTGAATGAGGTGGTTCAGATAGTGGATATCCGCCACGAGCCCAGTAACGACGACGTGTTAATGTACAACTGGTTAAAGCACTTCGGATACGGTTCGGTGGTTCTTGCCACAAAGCTTGATAAGGTTAGGAAAAGCCAATTGCAAAAACATGAAAAAATCATACGACAAACCCTGGAAATGGATAAAGAAAGCATGATTGTCAAGCTCTCTTCTTTAAAGAAGACCGGAAAAGAGGAGGTCTGGGAAGCCATTCTCCCCTTTCTCGCCATTGACAAGTGAGCCGGAAATCCTTATAATTAAATTATACTTTAGTATAAACGGGGAGTGTATCCAATGAAAAAGAAGCAGACTCTTGCTCAAAGAGAAAAGAAATATGCAAAAACCCGCTTTGCCCTTCTCGGGGTGTTTTTGAAGTACGTGAAGGAGCAACGGGATGATGAACTCACCATTGATGATTTTTGTATGGAGGTGGGGATTTCCAGAGGGACATTTTTCAACTACTTTCCATCACGGGAGCATATTTTCACCTACTACGGATACTATTTTTCCACCCGGCTATGGCTTGAACTAAAGAGAAAACGGGACATGGGAATTTCCATAAAGGAACAAATTCAATACGTTTTCGAATTTACCGCCCTGGAAAATCGTCAGTATGTCAACAGTTTCGGGAAATATATCAGTCATGTGCTCCGAAGGGATGAAGGAGTGAAGGATGAAACAAAATTTACCCGGGCAGATCTTCTTTTTATCTTTCCTAAGGAAGCGGAGATCATTTTGAACGAACCCCTTTTCCCCCATCCTTATGGCGGGAAGAAAGGCTTGGCAAGCAAGGACATCCTTTATATTCCCAATGTGGGAGAAGTTTTTGAAATTCTTCTGCGGGAAGGAATTGAGAAGGGAGAGATCCGAAAGGATGTCAAGGTGAAGGAAACTCAGATGAAGCTTTTGGCGTTATACTTCTCTCCGCCGATCCTGTCAAAGTTTCTTTCCAAAGGGGATCATCCGAGGGAGCTCTATCAGAAACTGTTGCCGGAGCTTATGGAACAGCTGTAAATTAAATAAAAAGACTCCAAAGGGTTTTCCTTGGAGTCTTTTGTTTGTGATTATAAGTAAAATTCCTTATTCTTCCGGTTCAAACATGCTCTTATCCACTCCGCAGACGGGACAGACCCAATCTTCAGGCAGATCGTCAAAGGATGTTCCCGGATCGATTCCTGCATCAGGATCTCCAACCTCAGGATCGTAAACATAACCACATGGAATACATACATACTTTTGCATAGCTACAGCCCCTTTCTCTATTAAAATTATAACAATATAGGTATACCCACTTTATTTTAGCATTAAACAGGGAAGAGAGAAAGAGTCAATATCTTTACCTCGTGAGACAAAACCTGTTATAATAGAATAAAGTCTTTCGGATGACTAAAGAACCATCGAACATCTCAACTTTAAGAAAGAAGGAATAGCAATGATCTCAGCAAAGGAACAAGAACGAAAGATTACGTGGAAAAAAATACTTAAGAAGATCCCTTACCTGTTTCTGGGATTCAACTGTTTTGCCCTGGGAATTCTTTTAACCCGTGATGCAGGTCTTGGAATGGCTCCCTGGGGAGTCTTTCATATGGGAATGGCTAATATTTTTCCCATGACCATGGGTCAGGCAACCCAGCTGATGGGTCTGGTGATTCTCACTGTTGCCTTTTTTTTAGGCTCTGTTCCAGGCCTTGCCAGCATCATGAATATGATTTTCATCGGCATGTTTATCGATTTATGGGATCAATGGATTTCAATTCCTGTACCCTCAAATATTCCTGTCTCCATCGGTATGATCCTTTTCGGAGTATTTTTAATCGGATGGGGCACGTATTTTTACCTGAAAGTTGAACTGGGTGCCGGCCCCAGGGATGGACTGATGGAGGGGTTGATCCGTAAAACCGAAAAGCCGGTCTGGCTGATTCGGGGATTAATCGAGGGATCCGCCCTGTTCATCGGCTATTTAATGGGTGGTCCCGTGGGTGCGGGAACGGTGATTATTGCCTCAACCCTTGGATTTTCCGTTGCCTTTGCCTTTCGTGTCGGGAAGTATGATTCCCTGAAAGCAGATCATGTAAACATCATCAATCTTTATCGGGGACTCAGGAACCCTCACTATGAGATTCTCCATGACACGAAGAAATAAAAAAACATGACGGTGCAGTATTCTAAAAGCAAGAGCATATCCCGAGGGATATGCTCTTAGTTTATGATTGATAGAGAAGGATTACAGTTTGTATTCCGTCAGTTCTTCACAGTAATTGCAGCTATATTGGATTTTTCCGTTATCCATACGGGTAAAGGTGGGGATTGCATAATCGTCAATCGAGGTAACGCAACGGGGATTTTTACATTTGAATAAACCCTTCACGTTTTTGGGAATCTCAAGGTTTTTCTTTGATACGATCTCCTCGTTCTCAATAATATTTACCGTGGCATGGGGATCAATCAGGCCAAGCATTGTAAAATCAACATCCGTAAGATCCTGGACCTTAATGATGTCCTTTTGTCCCAACTTTTTGCTGGGAACATTGATGAGTAAAACCACCGGATGATCGACTTTATCCAAGTTCAGCTTTTCAAAGATTTTAATTCCGTTTCCCTTTGAAATATGGTCAATCACAATTCCTTTTTTTATACTTGGCACCTTAAGCATGATCAGCCACCCCCAATAAATAAGATATCAGCGCCATTCTCACATACACTCCCAGTTCCGCCTGCTGAAAGAACTTCGCCCTGGGATCATCGTCCACGTCATATTGAATTTCATTCACCCGTGGTAACGGATGCATCACAAGCAGATCCTCTTTCGCGTTATCCAGTTTATCTCTGGTTAAGACGTAACTGTCCTTTAAACGCATATACTCCTCTTCGTTCAGGAATCGTTCTTTTTGAATACGGGTCATGTAGAGAATATCCACATCATTCACACAATCCTCTAGATCCGTGACTTCCGTAAGAGATATGTTTTGCGCCAACAGATCATTTTTTAAATGTTTGGGAATTTTAAGCTCCGGCGGGGAAATGAGATAAAAAGAGATGTTTTCAAAGCGACTGAGGGTTTTTAAAAGCGAGTGGACGGTCCGGCCGAACAGGAGATCGCCGCAAAGTGCAATTTTCAGGTTTTTAACATCTTTCTTATAGTACTTGATGGTGATCAGGTCGGTGAGGGTTTGGGTAGGGTGCTGATGGCCGCCGTCCCCTCCATTGACAACGGGAACTGTGGAATACTCAGAAGCCAGCTTGGGGGCTCCTTCCATCGGATGACGCATTACGAGAATATCACCATAGCCGTCAAGTACACGGATGGTATCGGCAAGACTTTCTCCTTTTTTTACTGCAGTGGTATTAGCATCAGAAAAACCAAGGACACTGCCGCCTAACCGCAACATTGCGGATTCAAAACTGAGACGGGTTCTGGTACTTGGTTCATAAAAAAGGGTTCCAAGGATTTTACCCTGGCATAGAGTTGAGTACTTCGAAGGGTTTTGGTAGATTTTCAAGCCGAAATCCACCACATTGTTGATTTCTTCCACTGAGAAATCATTGGGGTCAATCAGGTGCTTAACAGTTTGATTCATTTTTTTCAACCTCCCTAAATTTGTTCGGGAGTATCACTCCCTTTTTAGTCTCTCAGGACTAAATTAAAGGCTTGCGTTTCTAAAAATATATCAGATTCAGGATAGACTGTCAATGGAGGAGGAGCAAAAAAGTTCCGTTGACAAAATGGAATTTTCATACTAAGATTGATTTAAACCCCTCGGGTAGGGGATGCGAAGGAGGAAGGAAGCCGTGGCAGAAAAGGATACGAAAAAAGCAGTTATAAATCGTTTAAAAACCATCAAGGGCCATATTCAGGGTATCGAGAAAATGGTGGAGGAGGAAAAGGATTGTCAGGAGGTTCTTCTCCAGGTGGCAGCGGTGAGGGCTTCTTTGCAGAAGGTGGGAGTGATCATCATGGAGAATCACACCCAAAGCTGTCTGCTCAAAGATGAAATTGACCGGGAGGAACTGGAAAAGGTAATTAAAGTCATTGTGGACTTCATGAAATAATCTGTTTTAGACTTTTATGATTCGGGTAAGTATGAAAAAGAAATGAATGTATTATGCCTTTCCCATGAAAAAAACGAATCAATGAGGAGGATGACTATGTCAAAAAAAGTGATTATTTTTACGAGCAACACCTGACCACATTGTCATACGGCTAAGGATTATTTAGCTGAAAATAACGTTGATTTTGAAGAAAAAAAATGTTCAAAAGAACCCTGATGCCAGAAAAGAACTGATGGCGAAGGGAATCATGGCAGTTCCTGTGATTCAAATTGATGATGAATGGATTACCGGTTTTGATCGGGATCGAATCAACGAGCTTCTTGACTTATAAAAAAGGGAATGAAGGAACTCCGGGGTGAACACCACCCCGGTTTTTTCATGGCTCAATGCTCCGGGATTTGTGGCTGGAATTTAGGCTTCTCATATGTTTCACGGTTAAAAATGTGTTATAATAAAGAACAAAATAAAGATGCGTCAGAAAATTCGACAAAAGGCAGGTGGATAGAATGAAAATTATATTTAGCGGTGCTCAGCCAACCGGCAGCTTGACCCTTGGGAACTATATAGGTGCCATCAATAACTGGAAAAAACTCCAACAGGAATACAAATCCTATTTTTCGATTGTTGATCTTCATTCTTTGACAGTGCGTCATGACCCGAAGGAGTTTTCCAAAATGTCCTTATCTTTTTTTGCACAGTACTTAGCTGCAGGGCTGGACCCTGAAAAGAGCACCCTCTTTTTTCAATCCCACGTCAAGGAGCATGCGGAACTTGCCTGGATTTTAAACTGTAACACCTATATGGGCGAACTCAGCCGCATGACCCAGTTTAAAGAAAAATCGGAACAGCATAAGAATAATATCAATGCCGGGCTGTTTACCTATCCTGTTTTGCAGGCTGCGGATATTTTACTGTACGACACCCATCTTGTTCCCGTAGGTGAAGATCAACGGCAGCACCTTGAGCTTTCCAGGGATGTGGCCATCCGGTTCAACCATCACTTCGGAGAGACCTTTCAGGTTCCGGAAGCATATATTCCAAAAACCGGAGCGAAAATTATGAGTCTTCAGGAGCCGGAGAAGAAAATGTCCAAATCCGATGAAAACCAGCAGGGAATCATTTTTCTGATGGATGAGGACAAAGTGATCGAAAAGAAAATCAAACGGGCGGTGACCGACAGCAGGAATCAAATATCCTATGATGATGAACAGCCCGGGGTGAAAAATCTGATCAATATCTATGCAACTATGGAAGACTGCTCGATCGAAGAAGCCTTAAGCCATTTTGATGGTGCGGGTTACGGAAAACTGAAAAAAGATGTTGCGGAAGTCACTGTGGAACAGTTAAGAGCATTTAAAGAGGCGTATCGTCACTATATGGAAAATACTGACGAGTTATCGAGGATTTCCCGATTAGGCGCGGAAAAAGCCCGGGAGAAGGCGGAGGTAACCGTAAAACGGGTGAAGGAGCAAATGGGGTTAATTCCCTACTAGAAAGGAGGCCGTGGGATGAAAAAAGCTGAAAAGTGGATTGTTTTAGGAATCTTTGCCATTGTCGGCCTTTCCATCGGAGTGCTTTTTTCTCTGGAAGACCCCTCGGCGGAAGAAGATCAAAGCATAGAAGCCGGATATTTACAGGAAATCGAAGAGTTAATGGCCATTAACGAAGGTTTAAGAGAGCGAATGGAGGGAATCAGGGAGGAAATCAGAGAGATTGAGGAAAATCTTCCCGGTGAAAATGTTGCACTGGCAGGATTGCGCCAGGAGGTCAAAAAGTATCAGGTGCTTTCAGGACGACAGGCCCTGACCGGTCCGGGAATTGAAATTCAATTATCCAGTGCAAGGGATGAAAATATTGCTCTGATCATCGAAAGCAGAGATTATCTGGTGAACCTTCTGAACGAGTTGAAGACTTTCGGGGGAGAAGCCATTGAGCTGAACGGCCATCGAATTGTTGCCCGCAGTGAGGTGACTTTAGCAGGCAACCATATTAATGTGAACGGAACACCGATTGCCCCTCCCTATATCATTAAAGTAATCGGTAATCAAAGAGCACTGATTCAGTACGTGGAGTACAACACATTCATCTTTACTATGATGGAAGAGGATGGAGTTATTGCGGATATCATGTTTCTCGAGGAAGTAGGGATTAGTGCCCTTGGAATTGAGCGACCTTTCCGTTTTTTTGAACCAATGGAATAATCCCCATTCTCTTTGACAGGATCAAAGAAAATGGGGATTAATTTCGTTTAAGGATCTTTCTGAAAGCAAACTTCACCGGGATATAGGAGAGGATGACGATAAATGACCAGAGAATAAAAGAGGTAAAGCTCAACTCTCTTGCCCGGGCAACCAGAATAAAAGCTCCTACAAAGAGTGAAAGCAAATAATTGTCATGGTTTTTTATGCCTTCCTTAAACTGCTTTTTCCCGATGATGCGGTCCATAAGAAGAAAAATGATAAAGGTCCGAAACCATTCGACGATTAAAAATCCGCCTGTTGTAACATAATCCACGATTAACACCTCAATCTGTTGAAAGACTACATTCAATGTACTACAGATTTTAAAAAAAATGCAAGGATCATCATGGGGATACAGTCATTGGAAAAAGCGGTATTCCTCTCCCCGAAGAGCGGCAATTGTCGGGAAGAGGAGGATTTTTTTAATACAGATAACAGATCCCAAGGGCCTTTGTCCCTAAATGGGAGCCGATGACGGGGCCGAGCTGTTCAATACCCACCTGAACTCCGGGATACTTCTTCTGAATCTGCATACTTACTGCTTCTGCTTCATCCAATGCGTCAATATGACAGATAGAAATATGCGAAGGCTTTTCATGAATCAAAGCGACCATTTTTGCTAAAGCCTTTTTTTCGTCCCCGGACCTTATCTATAGGCTTCAGCGCTCCCTCTTCCAGGGCAATAATGGGCTTTACGTTGAGCAAAGATCCGATTGCCGCTTGAGAGCCTGAAAGGCGGCCTCCTTTTTTTAAGTAGTTTAAGGTTCCCACGGTGAGGAATACTTTTCCCTTGATTTTCTGTTTTTCGATGCTCTTCGACAACTTCCTCTCTGGTCTTTCCTTCTTTGATTAACTCGTTTGCAATCGTTACAAGGTGTCGAAGGTTGGCTGCTGAGGAATAGGAATCGATGACAGAAATTTTATCACTTTCCAGCATTTTTGCTGCAGATTGGGCACTATTAAAGGTGCCGCTTAATTTTGAAGAAATCGTAATAACAATAATTTCGCTGTCGGGATTCTTTCTGAAAATATCTTCGTATACGGTTTTAAAATCTCCCACGGAAGGCTGGGAGGTTGAAGGAAAGTCCTTTGATTCCGAAAGACGCTTGAAAAACGGGTCGAACTCTCCCGGCAGCCCTTCAGGATTGGTTTCTCCTTCGAAATTCACACAAAGGGGAACCCGATGGATTCCTTCCTTTTCCAAAAACGCGGTATCTATGTATGCTGTGCTGTCGGTAACAAGAGTAATCTTTTTCATTTTACACACTCCGTTTCATCATTAATTTTGTAAAAATTCTCACTCTCTATCATACCAGTTTCAAGAGGAAAAGAGAAGAAAACTTCGATAAATTTCTCGCATATAATGGTCAGAGTCGTTGTCAATGAAAGGAAAGAGTGGTATACTTTCCATAGAAATTGAATATCCTTATTAGGTGAGGCTACTATATGAACACAGTCTACTGCTCAGAAATGTGGAGACACGCCAACGAGTATAACAGGCATTATCGGATTAAGGTTCTGTCTAATGTAGATGAGGTTTTCCTCTACGTCATATAGTGTCAAAGCTCAATGAATGTAGGAAGGCTGTTTAAATGAAGATTTAAAGACCTTCTTGTTGTGATGAGAATAAGGTCTTTTTTATTTGATTAAAAGGGGGTAAGGTTATGGATCCTGAGGGACCGATATGGAACGCTGAGCAAAAAAGAAAAAACACCACAAAACAAAGCCTTGCTCCCGCTGTGACGGAGCAGGGCAAGGAAAGGAAGTGAGAACCA
>LCWY01000048.1_pt1 | contig 18226 bp, 12 predicted proteins | sample 348741 | NCBI WGS metagenome assembly LCWY01 (sample SAMN03565343, study PRJNA281982) | anaerobic digester metagenome | biome: Anaerobic digester; feature: Alkaline_Metagenome_Assembly_A; material: Alkaline anaerobic digester sludge; isolation source: anaerobic digester run at haloalkaline... | reverse complement strand
TGCCCGGTCACCCTGGGGCATCCGGACGACCACGCCCTGCACCGCCACCTGCGAGCCATCGACCACAATATCGTGCTTAGCAAGCTGCAGCCGCACCATATGGCCCAACCCGACGAGGTGATGCTGCCCCCGGAAACGATCGCACGCCGTTATGCCAGCCACCCGCACATCATCCGGAACACACAAAAGCTGCTGGAGGCCTGCAGCATAGACTTCCGTTTCAACAAACTCAAAAACAAGAAGACCTTTACCGGCCACCCATCGGATGACAAAGCCCTGCTGGAAAAACTTGCCCGGGACGGACTGGAACGCCGCTACGGCAAAGCACACCAGGAAGCCCGGCGCCGCGTCAGCAGCGAGCTGGACATCATCGACAAGCTGGGCTTTTCATCCTATTTCCTGATCACCTGGGACATCATCCGTTACTCGATGTCGCGGGGCTTCTACCACGTAGGCCGGGGAAGCGGAGCCAACAGCATCGTGGCTTACTGCCTGCAGATCACCGACGTGGATCCCATCGAGCTGGATCTGTATTTCGAACGTTTTATCAACCCCAAACGATCTACGCCTCCCGATTTCGATATCGACTACAGCTGGAAAGACAGGGACCAGGTCCTTGAATACATCTTCAGGCGATACGGGCAGGCGCATACGGCCCTCCTGGGAACACTTTCCACCTTTCACCGGCGATCGGCCATTCGCGAGCTGGGTAAGGTCTACGGACTGCCAAAAAGCGAGATCGATACGCTGGCAGCTGGAAGTGCGCTAAGAGGCGAGCACCGCAGCAGCAACAATGGGGATGGGGACCCCTTAATTGCAAGGGTGTTGCACTGGGCCGGGCGCTCATCGGCTTTCCCAACCTGCGCAGCATCCATGCAGGCGGTGTGCTGGTTTCGGAAGACCCCATCTGCTGCTATTCTGCCCTGGACATGCCCCCAAAAGGGATGCCTACCGTTCAGTGGGACATGTATACGGCCGAAGAGCTCGGATTTGAGAAGATAGACATCCTCAGCCAGCGCGGCATCGGCCATATCAACGAGAGCGTAAAGCTGATCAGGGAAAACCAGGGCAAGGACGTGGATATACACCGCATGGATGTCATCAAAAAAGACGAAACGATCAGGGAGCTCCTGCAGCATGGCGACACCATAGGTTGCTTTTACGTGGAAAGCCCGGCCATGCGCAGCCTCCTGAAGAAGCTCAACTGCACGGACTACCGCGGGCTTGTAGCAGCCAGCTCCATCATCCGGCCGGGTGTATCACGCTCAGGGATGATGCAGGAGTACATCCGCCGCAGCCATCACCCCGAAGATGTCCAATACCTCCATCCCACCATGGAAGTGCAGCTTAAAGAGACCTACGGGGTGATGGTGTACCAGGAAGATGTGATCAAGGTTTGCCACCACTTTGCCGGCCTCGGGCTGGCCGATGCCGACGTGCTGCGACGCGCCATGAGTGGAAAATACCGGTCAGAAAAAGAGATGCAGCGACTGACGCAGCGCTTTTTCAACAGCTGCCGTGCCCGGGGACATCCCGAAAGCCTCACCCGCGAAGTGTGGCGACAGATCGAGTCCTTTGCAGGCTACTCCTTCTCAAAGGCCCACTCCGCATCTTTTGCCGTGGAAAGCTACCAGAGCCTCTACCTGAAAGCCCACTACCCCCTCGAATTCATCACCGCCGTGATCAACAACTTCGGCGGCTTTTACCGTAGCGAGATCTACTTTCACGAAGCCCGCCTGGCCGGGGCAAAGATCGAGCTGCCATGCGTAAACAGGAGCGGATATCTCAACCACCTTGAAGGGAAAACACTGTTTGCCGGACTGGTACACGTCAGGCAACTCGAGTACAACACCTGCCAAAGGCTTTTGACCGAACGCCAGGTGCATGGCCCTTTTAAGAGCCTCGAAGACTTTATGCGCCGCACGGCCATCGACACCGAACAACTGGTCATCCTCATCCGCATCAACGCCCTGCGCTTTACCGGGGCACCCAAAGCGCAACTGCTCTGGCAGGCCTACCTCCTGGCAGGTCGCCGGAAACACAATCACCCCATGCTTTTTGAGCCCGGGACCAAACAATTTCAGCTGCCTGAGCCCGAAGGCAACGGCCTTACCGATGCCTACGACGAGCTTGAACTGCTTGGATTCACCCTGAGCATAAGCCCTTTCGACCTGTTGCAAACGCGTTTTCGCGGCGACACCGATGCCCGCCACATGGCGGCATACAAAGGGAAAAGCATCCGGATGGTTGGATGGCTGGTCAACACCAAGTACGTGCGCACCGTCAAACAGGAAACCATGTATTTCGGATGCTTCCTCGATCACAAAGGCCAATTCTTTGATACCGTCCATTTCCCGCAAAGCATCCGCAACAACCCTTTCCGCGGCAGCGGGATATACCTTTTAAAAGGCACTGTCACCCTGGAATACAACCACCCCTCCCTGGAGGTAGAAAAAATGGCGCGCCTGCCCGTCAAAAATGACCCCAGGATATAATATATCGAAAAAACTTGTCTAAGTCATAAAAAACCTTTATATTGATTGTTTATTCAACCAGACTAAAGCAACTTTCCATATCACAAAAAACAAGCCACATGTTGTGCTGATAAACAACCTAACCTATACCTTCCAGACGAGACCCTTTTGTTAATTCATTAAGCTATTAACCCCCACTAAAATCAACCTTATGAAGCAGAAAAATTTACTATTCACGCTTGTTTCCCTGTTGATGTTATTTGGTATGGCGGCGCAGGCCAGCGAACAGTTCGGCCGGTCAAGCCAGGACATCGACTGGGAATACTACGAAGAGCGAGGCGTTGACCCCCTGGCAGCGGAACGCCTGGTAAATGCCGGGGGAGAGTCCATCCTGGATTTTATCCCCCCCACAGGGATCTTATTGATCCCTGACAGCGGAAATGAGAAAGTTATGGCATTCGACCCGGACGACGGAGAGCTGATCGATGAATTCTTTTTTCCCGGCGACGACGTGAACCTCACCACGCCCATCCAGATCTTATGGAACTTCACAGGAACGAGCTTCCTCGTGTCGGATCAGCTCATGTGGCTCGTACAACAGTTTGATACGGATGGACAGTTTGAACAAACCTTTGCACCTGCCGGTGGCCAGGACAATACAATCATGCAAAACAACAGGGGCATATATATGAAGCCAAACGGAAACCTGCTTGTTACTGTTGCAGGGGGTGGCAATGCAAATTCCATAGCCATGTTCGACACCGATGGTGAATATGTGGGAAATTTTATCGACAACAATGCCGGGGGTCTCAACGGTCCGTGGTCAATCGTCCACCGCCAGGGATTAAATGACTACCTGGTAAGCGCTAACGGTTCGAGCGGGATACACCGGTATGATGCCGACGGGGATTTCATCGAGATGTTCGCCACCGGACTGGCTTTTCCCCAGCAGATGGAAGAACTCGACAACGGCAATATCCTGGTAACCAACTTTTCTGCACCTTCCGGGGTGTATGAATTCGACAGCGAAGGAACCCAGATCGGGTATTACAGCGTGGTAACCGCGCTGCGCGGAGTTAAAGAACTGTTCAACGGAAACATCATGGTTACCAACAGCAGCGGCGTGCACATCATCAACCGCAACAACGAACTGTTAGAAACCGTGGTCAGCGGACAAGCCAGGCATATTTCGCATATCATGCCGATGGACCTCTTTCTGCCCCCGACTAACCTGGAAATACACACTGATGGCTTGGGTCCGGATGAGGCACTGCTCACATGGGTTGGCCCCGCACTGGCAGCAAAGTTCCGCAATGCCAACTGCGAAGCCCACAGCCAGACCGGATTGCCGCAAAGACCAAACAAGGCCTTCCTTGGCTTCAACGTGTATCTCAACGACAACCTGGTGGCCGAAGAGATCACCGAAACCGAATACCTCTTCACCAACCTGCCCGGAGGCGAAAATACCGCCGGAGTGCAGACGGTTTACACCGCCGGGGAATCCGAAATCGTGACCATCGATTTTGAAGTGGAAGGAGAGCCGGACCTGTTTGAAGTGACCTTTAACATAGACATTACCGACGCAGTGCACTACGGGCAGCTTTTTGGTTTTGACGACGATGAGCATCACATCTTCATGACAGGGACCATGTTTGGATGGCAAGAACCCGGTGAACCTGAAACAGTGATGGAGCTGACCAGTACAGACCCGCATGTTTACAGCATGACACTTATGCTGGAAGCAGGCGAATATGAATATAAATATTTCTCCGACCTTATTGGCGACGGCTGGGACGGCGGCGAATGGGAAGGAGATCCCAACAGGATGGTAACCATCACAGAGGATACTGAAATACATGACGTCTTTGAAACGGGCGACGCACCCGGGTTTACCCTAACTTTCGAGGTGACGGATACAGAGGGGAATGCCCTGGAATATGCCATCATTACATTGGGTGAAACAACATATGATGCCGGCCATTATGTTATTGAAGACGTGCCCATGGGCACCTGGAATTACCTGGTGGAAAAAGAGGGCTATCTCAGCGTGGAAGGACAAGTAGAAGTTTCTCATGATAAAACCGTGCAGGTCACAATGGAGGTTGATGACGTAAGCGCACCGGACCTGGCGGGCCCGGACCTTAACATCTACCCCAACCCTGCTCATACAACCGTATCGATACAATCGGATACGGAGATTACCCTGATCCGTATTGTAGACATACTCGGGCAGGTGGTATATACCTCTTCAGGCAGCGCCCACGACCATGAAGTTAATGTCTCGGACCTGGACAGCGGTGTTTATTTCATTCAGCTAACCACCGAAACAGGTGTGATAACCAAACGCTTGCAGGTTACAAGGTAATTTCCAAGGCAGGCGGTCTACAAAAACAAACGGGGTATGTCGTTCTGACATACCCCGTTTGTTTTACGGCATCTCATCGGGGAACATTATCCCGAACCGGCAGATTCTTCATCGATCAGCTTGTCCGGACCTGAATGGAACAAGATGTTGTGTGCATCGTGCCAGGGTCAGAGCTCCCCGCATACAGATCAGGCCTGTGCGGTGGGACCGCCCAGGTTCATCGGCAAACCAGGACCTTTTATATCTTTTATGGGTCCGTGGATGGATTCAAATTTGCTGATATTATCCCTAAGGGCATTCATGAGCCTCTTGGCATGCTGAGGGGTAAGCACAATGCGTGACTTCACCCTGGCTTTTGGCACGCCGGGCATCATGCGTGCAAAGTCTACCACAAACTCTGTGTTGGAGTGGGTAATGATGGCCAGGTTTGCATAAATCCCTTCTGCCACTTCTTCACCCAGCTCAATGTTGATCTGTTTATCTGATTTCTTTTGTTCAGACATAAAAATCCTTTCTTTTTATAGTGTTACTATTCAAATGTACATAGTTATCCAGCTAACGACATGCAATCAAAGCTTTGGCTTCGACCTGTTGCCGGAAGCCTATTCCTGCACTTTGGGTTCCGGTTCTTTCGCCTTTTCTTTGGAGGCCATTAACAGCTTATACTCCTCCATTGAACCGACAATAATGTTCTCATATTCACGCAAACCGGTACCGGCCGGTATCAGGTGACCGACAATTACATTCTCCTTGAGTCCTTTCAGTCTGTCGGTCTTGGCATTGACAGCGGCATCGGTCAGCACCTTAGTGGTCTCCTGGAACGATGCAGCGGAGATGAAGCTTTGTGTTTGCAGCGAAGCCTTGGTAATACCCTGAAGCTGCTGGCGTGCTGTAGCACCCCTGGCGTCTCTGGCGACCACGAGATTTTTGTCTTTTCGTCTCAGCATAGAGTTTTCGTCACGCAGCTTGCGGGCCGTGATTATCTGTCCGGGCTTCAGCGCAGAGTCTCCGGGTTCTTCAACGACCTTCTGTCCAAAGAGGCTGTCGTTCTCTTCCATGAACTCCACTTTGTTGACGATCTCGTTTTCAAGGAAACGTGTGTCGCCGGGGTCTTCGATGACCACCTTGCGCATCATCTGGCGAACGATAATTTCGAAGTGCTTGTCATTGATCTTCACACCTTGCAGGCGATATACCTCCTGAACTTCGTTCACGATATATTCCTGGACGGCGGTCGGGCCTTTAATAGCCAGAATATCGGCGGGTGTGATCGGTCCGTCAGACAATGGCGTTCCGGCCTTTACGAAGTCATTTTCCTGTGCAAGGATCTGTTTCGTCAACGGCACCAGGTATCGTTTTTCATCGCCTGTTTTGGAGGTGATGATCACCTCGCGGTTACCTCTTTTGATCTTCTTACCAAAAGAAACCACCCCGTCAATCTCTGATACTACGGCCGGATCGGAGGGGTTACGAGCTTCAAACAACTCTGTAATACGCGGCAGACCCCCCGTGATGTCACCTGATTTTCCAACAGCGCGCGGGATCTTGGCAATGATAGTACCGGGTTTTATTTCCTGGTCTTCATTTACGACAACATGAGCTCCCACCGGCATATCGTATACCCGTTCGGTTTTGCCGTCGCTATTGACAATACTGATGGACGGGTTACGGGTTTTATCCTTGGAGTCTATGATAACCTTTTCGTAATAGCCGGTTTGTTCATCAGAATCTGTACGGTAAGTCGAACCTTCCTTCATGTTGTTAAACACGACCTGACCCGGCTTATCCGAAACGATCACGGCGTTGTACGGATCCCATTCACAGATGAGGTCACCGCTCTGCACCTCATCGCCATCCTTAAAATAAAGATTGGCACCATAAGGTATATTCTGGCTGGTGAGTACCATTTGCGTGTTCTTGTCGATAATACGCATTTCGGCCGATCTGCCGATCACAACCTGATACTTTTTGCCCTCTTTATTGCCAAATGGGACGGAGCGAAGCTCATCGATCTCAAGCACACCGGCGTATTTGGCATTGATTTTTGATGCGGTGGCAATATTGGATGCGGTACCGCCCACGTGGAAAGTCCGCAGCGTAAGCTGTGTTCCCGGCTCACCAATGGATTGGGCTGCAATCACCCCCACCGATTCACCTTTCTGCACCATACGGCCGGTGGCAAGGTTACGTCCGTAACATTTTGCACACACCCCTGCCTTTGACTCGCACGTAAGCACCGAGCGGATCTCAACAGCTTCAATGGGAGAGTCTTCAATAAGTTCTGCTATTTCCTCTGTGATCTCCTCGCCGGCTTTAACAATAAGATCTCCTGTAGTAGGATGATAAATGTCGTGCAGGGAATTCCGGCCAAGAATGCGGTCATAAAGCGTCTCCACGGTTTCTTCGTTATTCTTTAGCGCAGTGGCGGTAAGCCCGCGCAGGGTGCCGCAGTCCGACTCATTGATGATAACGTCCTGGGCCACATCCACGAGGCGACGTGTCAGATATCCGGCGTCAGCCGTCTTCAGTGCCGTATCGGCAAGACCCTTACGTGCACCGTGTGTGGAGATAAAGTACTCAAGAACCGACAGGCCCTCTTTAAAGTTCGAGAGGATGGGGTTTTCAATGATCTCGCCACCCTTGGCCCCCGATTTCTGAGGTTTAGCCATCAGGCCACGCATACCCGACAACTGCCGGATCTGTTCTTTGGACCCCCTCGCACCTGAGTCGAGCATCATATATACCGGGTTAAACCCCTGGTTGTCGGCAGTGGTTTTATCGATAAGGACTTTGGTGAGCTTGGCGTTGGTATGGGTCCAGATATCGATGATCTGGTTATATCGTTCGGTATTGGTGATAAAGCCCATGCTGTAGTTTCCGCGAACTTCCTCAACCTGATCATCGGCCTGGTTGATAAGGATTTGTTTTTCTTCGGGAACGATAATGTCGCCAAGGTTAAACGACAGTCCGCCACGGAATGCCAGTTCAAAACCAAGGTCCTTGATATCGTCCAGGAATTTTGATGTCCGCGAGATACCCGTTTCTTTCATGATGCCGCCAATGACATCACGCAGGGCCTTTTTGGTAAGCAGCTTGTTTACAAAGCCATATCCTTCGGGTATCACCTTGTTGAAAAGAACTCTGCCCACCGTGGTTTCAACGATCTTGTTTACCAGCTTGCCTTTTTCTTTAACAGGTACGCGCACCCTGATCACTGCATGCAGGTCGGCAGCGCCCTCGTTATGGGCGATGATCACCTCTTCGGCGCCATAGAAGGTAAGCCCCTCACCTTTAACCGGGTATTCTTTGGTGCTCTTACGTCCTTTGGTCATGTAATACAAGCCCAGGACCATGTCCTGTGAAGGAACGGCAATAGGAGCACCGTTGGCCGGGTTGAGAATATTGTGGGATGCCAGCATCAGTAGCTGGGCCTCGAGGATGGCCGCGTTGCCCAGGGGCAGGTGCACTGCCATCTGGTCACCGTCGAAGTCGGCGTTGAAAGCTGTACACACCAGCGGATGAAGCTGTATCGCTTTCCCTTCAATAAGTTTAGGCTGGAAAGCCTGGATACCTAACCTGTGCAGCGTAGGTGCGCGGTTGAGCAGAACAGGATGCCCTTTCAACACGTTTTCCAGTATATCCCATACCACCGGATCTTTCCTGTCAACGATCTTTTTCGCAGACTTCACGGTCTTTACAATGCCTCTTTCCAGCATCTTCCTGATGATAAAGGGCTTGAACAGTTCCGAAGCCATCTCTTTGGGAATACCGCACTCGTGCAGTCCGAGTTCCGGCCCCACAACGATAACCGAACGTGCTGAATAGTCGACACGTTTACCCAGCAGATTCTGGCGGAAGCGGCCTTGTTTCCCTTTCAGGCTGTCTGACAAGGATTTAAGTGGCCTGTTGGCCTCCGTCTTCACCGCATTGGTCTTCCTGGAGTTGTCAAAAAGAGAGTCCACCGCTTCCTGCAGCATGCGTTTTTCGTTTCGCAGGATCACATCCGGCGCCTTAATTTCCATGAGGCGTTTCAGCCTGTTGTTACGGATAATTACACGACGATAGAGGTCGTTAAGGTCGCTGGTGGCAAACCGTCCGCCATCCAGCGGGACCAGGGGCCTGAGTTCAGGCGGGATCACCGGAACCACATCAACAATCATCCAGTCCGGGCGGTTTTCAATGGTCTTTTGTGCGTCGCGATACGCTTCAACAACCTGCAGGCGTTTCAGGGCATCGGCCTTGCGCTGCTGCGATGTTTCCGTATTGGCTTTATGCCTCAGGTCATAAGACAGCTGGTCAAGATCGAGTTTTATGAGCAACTCTTTCAGTGCATCGGCACCCATTCGTGCAACAAACTTATTGGGATCATCATCTTCCAGCATCTGGTTTTCCAGCGGGATGGATTCCAGCGCATTAAAATATTCCTCTTCGGTGAGGAAATCCATAAAGTTGAGCTCATCGGCTTTAACGCCTGGATTTATGACCACATATCGCTCGTAGTAGATGATCTGATCCAGTTTTTTTGAAGGAAGCCCCAAAAGATAGCCAATCTTGTTGGGGAGCGTACGGAAAAACCAAATATGGGCAACCGGCACAACGAGCTTTATGTGTCCCATACGCTCACGCCGGACCTTTTTTTCCGTTACTTCCACACCGCAGCGGTCGCATACGATACCTTTGTAACGTATGCGCTTGTATTTGCCGCAATGGCATTCCCAGTCCTTCACCGGCCCAAAGATCCTCTCGCAGAACAGCCCGTCTCGTTCGGGCTTGTAGGTGCGGTAATTGATCGTTTCCGGTTTAAGCACCTCTCCGTGCGACCTTTCCAGTATAGACTCTGGGGAAGCAAGGCTTATCGTGATATTGGAGAAGTTGCTTTTGACGTTGGATTCTTTTCTGAAAGCCATATTTTGTTATTTGTTAAGAACAATGTTCGTTATATTCATCGACTGGAAGTATATGTCAGTGAGTCCCCGAAAAGATCTTTGGCCTCGTGTTGCAATGCTAACAGCATCTCTTCTGATAAGTTATTGATCACACAACCCGCCAAAGATGATTTTTCGGATCCGGCTCATCCGGTTTGTCAGTCAAAAGTAATATTGAGTCCCAGGCCTCTGAGCTCGTGAACCAGCACGTTGAAAGACTCGGGGACACCGGGTATAGGCATATTTTCTCCTTTCACAAGAGATTCATACGTTTTTGCACGACCTATCACGTCGTCTGATTTCACGGTCAGGATCTCCTGCAGAACATTTGCAGCGCCAAAGGCTTCGAGCGCCCAGACCTCCATCTCACCAAAACGCTGTCCGCCAAACTGCGCCTTACCGCCCAGCGGCTGCTGCGTAATAAGCGAATACGGGCCGATAGAGCGGGCATGCATTTTGTCGTCGACCATATGTCCAAGTTTGAGCATATAGATGACGCCAACCGTAGCGGGCTGGTCGAAACGCTCTCCGGTGCCGCCGTCGTACAGGTGTACTTTACCGTTTTCCGGCAAGCCGGCATCTTTCAGGTAGCCGTTGATATGGTCTATGTTGGCACCGTCAAAAATGGGACTTGCAAAAGTCAGGCCAAGTTTCTCGCCGGCCCACCCCAATACCGTTTCATAGATCTGGCCGAGGTTCATCCGCGAGGGCACACCCAGCGGATTCAGCACGATATCAACAGGAGTTCCGTCTTCAAGGAGGGCATATCCTCCTGGCGTACGATCCTGGCTACAATACCTTTGTTCCCGTGGCGGCCGGCCATCTTATCACCCACTTTGAGCTTGCGCTTTTTGGCCATGTATACTTTTGCCAGCTGAACGATACCCGTAGGAAGCTCGTCACCGACAGTGGCTGTGAACTTGCGGCGGTTATAGGTGCCAAGAAGATCTTTGTATTCTATTGAATAGTTATGCAGCAAATCTTTGATAAGCTGATTTTTCTTCTTATCAGTAGTCCAGTTATTTGGATTTATAGTACTGTAGTCCAGGCTATGCAGGATTTTCTGGGTAAACTTTGTGCCTTTCGGGACAACCGATTCTTTAAGGCTGTTGGTAACGCCCTGTGAGGTCTTGCCGGATACAAGAAGGATAAGCTTATCTACAAGCTTGGAACGAAGTTCGGAAGCCTTTGTGTTAAATTCTTCATCAAGCTTTTCGATATAGGCTTTTTCTTTGGTCTTTGCCTTCCGGTCTTTAATGATCCTGGAGAACAGCTTTTTGTCAACGATAACCCCTTTTGTTGCAGGCGGGGCTTTCAAAGAAGCATCTTTTACGTCGCCTGCTTTGTCTCCAAATATGGCACGAAGCAATTTTTCTTCGGGGGTTGGATCTGTCTCGCCTTTTGGCGTGATTTTACCTATCAGAATATCGCCCTCGTTCACTTCCGCACCAATGCGGATAAGACCGTTCTCGTCAAGATCTTTGATAGCATCTGCACTCACGTTGGGAATATCGCTGGTAAGCTCCTCGGCTCCACGTTTCGTGTCACGCACGTCGAGCGAGAATTCCTCAATGTGGATAGAGGTGAACATGTCGTCGTGCACGATTTTTTCGGAAACCACGATGGCATCCTCAAAGTTGTATCCTTTCCAGGGCATGAAGGCCACCTTCAGGTTACGTCCCAGTGCCAGTTCTCCGTTCTTTGTGGCATAGCCTTCGCAAAGCAGCTGTCCTCTTTTTACACTCTGCCCCTTGTTCACAATAGGCTTAAGGTTCAGGCAAGTGTTCTGGTTTGTCTTGGCAAACTTGGTCAGCTCATAAGTTTTCACATCGTCTTCAAAGCTCACCAGTCGCTCATCTTCTGACCGGACGTAGCGGATGACAATGGAGTCGGCATCAACGTATTCGACAGTTCCATCGCCTTCGGCATGGATCAGGACCCTTGAGTCATTGGCCACGCGCTTCTCAAGGCCGGTACCTACGATAGGTATTTCGGGTTTTATCAGGGGTACCGCCTGGCGCATCATGTTACTTCCCATAAGGGCCCTGTTGGCATCGTCGTGCTCCAGGAATGGGATAAGGGATGCAGCGATGGAGGCGATCTGGTTCGGCCCCACGTCCATAAGGTTGATCTGTTCAGGTTCAACGATCGGGTAATCTGCCTGATAGCGGACCTTTATACGATCATCGGCGAATGAGCCGTCCTTTTTCAGGGGGACGTTGGCCTGGCTGATAATTTCTGTTTCTTCTTCTTCTGCAGAAAGGTACAAAGGTGCTTTGTCGAAACGCACCTTTCCTTCTTTTACTTCGAAGTAAGGGGTTTCGATGAATCCCAGGTCGTTAACCTTTGCAAATACACAGAGAGAGGATATCAATCCGATATTCGGGCCTTCCGGGGTCTCTATTGTACACAGGCGGCCGTAATGGGTAAAGTGCACATCCCTGACCTCAAATCCTGCTCTCTCGCGCGACAATCCACCGGGGCCAAGCGCAGACATACGCCTTTTGTGCGTTATCTCGGCCAGGGGGTTGGTTTGATCCATAAACTGGGAGAGCTGGTTGGTGCCGAAGAAGGAGTTTATGACTGATGAAAGCGTTTTTGCATTGATCAGGTCTGTAGGGGCAAATACCTCATTGTCCCTGACATTCATTCTCTCGCGGATGGTGCGGGCCATTCGCGCAAGTCCTACTCCAAACTGGGTATAAAGCTGTTCTCCGACCGTACGAACGCGGCGGTTGCTCAGGTGGTCGATATCGTCGACATCAGCCTTGGCATTAACGAGTTCGATAAGATACTTTACGATATAGATAATGTCCTCTTTGGTAAGGACCTTAACATCCATGGGGGTGTCCAGGTTAAGCTTCCTGTTGATACGGTACCGGCCCACATCGCCCAGGTCATAGCGCTTATCTGAGAAGAAGAGTTTTTCAATCATGCTGCGTGCCGTTTCGTCGTCGGGCGGGTCGGCATTTCTGAGCAGGCGGTATATGAACTCAACAGCTTCTTTTTCGGAGTTTGTGGTATCTTTTTGCAGTGTATTGTATACCAGGATATAATCGTTTACATTGAGTCCTTCTTTGTGCAGGATGATTGTTTTTACGCCTGCATCCAGTATTTGCTCAATGTGTTCGTTTTCCAGGACGGTTTCGCGGTCAATAATAACTTCGGTACGTTCAATGGAAACCACTTCTCCGGTATCTTCATCAACAAAATCTTCAACCCACGATCTCAGCACCCTTGCGGCAAGCTTACGGCCGACGTATTTTTTGAGGCCTGTCTTGGTGACTTTTACTTCATCGGCAAGGTTAAAGATCTCCAGGATCTCCTTGTCGGTTTCAAACCCAATTGCTCTGAGCAGGGTTGTCACCGGCAATTTCTTTTTGCGGTCGATATAGGCGTACATTACGCTGTTTATATCGGTGGCGAATTCTATCCACGACCCTTTGAACGGGATGATGCGGGCGCTATACAACTGTGTTCCGTTGGCATGCACGCTGGTTCCGAAGAACACGCCCGGAGAGCGGTGCAGCTGGGATACCACTACCCTTTCGGCACCGTTGATCAGGAAGGTACCCCTGGGTGTCATGTAGGGGATGGTCCCGAGATACACGTCCTGGATGATGGTTTCAAAGTCTTCATGCTCAGGGTCAGTGCAATAGAGTTTAAGTTTGGCCTTCAGGGGAACGCTGTAGGTAAGGCCTCTTTCGATACATTCCTGGATAGAATATTTGGGCGGATCAATAAAATAGTCGAGAAACTCCAGCACAAAGTTGTTTCTGGCATCCGAAATGGGGAAGTTCTCGCTGAACACTTTGAAGAGCCCTTCGTTTTTCCGGTTTTCGGGGGTTGTCTCTAACTGGAAAAAGTCCTGGAAGGACTTTATCTGTATTTCGAGAAAATCTGGATAATCAAAGTGGGCAGTAACTTTGCCGAAATTGATCCTTTCTGCGTTTTTTTGTTTTGCTGCCAAGGTATGAAGGTTTGAGGTTACTAAAAGCTAATAAAGAAGAAACAGGATAACGTGTAATAAAGATCAGACTTCTACAGCGAATGAGGCATTCGGCAGAAGTCTAATCTTTATGGGCTTGTAAAATCAGCGCTACTTTATCTCCACCTCTGCTCCGGCTTCCTCGAGTTGTTTTTTCAGTGACTCGGCTTCATCTTTTGTAACTGCTTCTTTTATGGCTTTTGGTGCGCCATCGACAAGTTCCTTAGACTCTTTCAGGCCGAGGCTGGTAAGTTCTTTAACCAGCTTCACAACAGCGAGTTTAGATGAGCCGGGTGCTTTGAGGATCACATCAAATTCAGTCTGTTCCTCGGCGGCTTCTCCGCCTGCTTCTCCGCCTGCGGCGGCAACGGCTACTGGTGCGGCAGCCGCGGGCTCGATGCCATATTCTTCTTTCAAAATCTCTGCCAACTCATTGACCTCTTTAACGGTCAGGTTAACCAACTTTTCTGCAAAATCTTTCAAATCTGCCATTTTCTTATTGTTTTTATTGGGTTTTACTGTTCAAGAACGGATGAAAAAATAATTGGGTTTAGCTTTCTTCTTTTTCGGAAAGCGTTTTTACCAGGCCTGACAAGGTGTTGCCGCCCGACTGAAGGGCTGCGATCACGTTGGTGGCCGGTGATTGCAACAGTCCGATCACATCGCCGATCAATTCGTTTTTCGACTTGATGTTCGCCAATGCCTCAAGCTGATCAGCTCCTATATAGAAAGACTCTTCCACATAGGCACCTTTGACGACTGGCTTTTCCAGTCTTCTGGCCTTTTGAAATTCCTTGATCAGTTTAGCGGGGACGTTGCCAGTGTCAGAAAGCATCACAGAGGTAGGTCCGGCCAGGGCTTCATAGAGAGGCTCCAGGTTTTTTTCGCTCTGCTCCATGGCTTTCTTCAGCAAGGAGTTTTTCACTACCTCCATGGTGACATTCCTGCGGAAACAAAGCCTTCTCAGGTTATTTATTGTTTCCACGTTCAGGTCGGAAGTATCTGTCAGATATATGACTTCGCTGGTTTTGAGCTTTTCAGTCAGCGATTCAATGATCTGATATTTTTCTTCTCTGCTTTTCATATCAATGTAAACATCTTTAAAGGTGAAGCACCTTATATTTATAAGGTTACTGATTTGGTGTCTACCTGGATGCCGGGACTCATCGTACTTGACATATAGATGCTTCGCACGTAGGTTCCTTTGGCTGCTGCAGGTTTTAACCGAATAATAGTCTGAATGAGTTCACGGGCATTGTCAACGATCTTATCTTTTTCAAAAGATACTTTTCCTATTGCTACATGGACAATACCGTACTTATCCACTTTAAAGTCGATTTTACCTGCTTTCACCTCCGATACGGCTTTCGCGATATCCATGGTTACGGTTCCGGCTTTGGGGTTTGGCATTAGTCCCCGGGGTCCGAGGATACGGCCAAGAGCACCTACTTTGGGCATGACATTGGGTGTGGTGATCACCACATCCACGTCTGTCCAGCCTCCTTTGATCTTCTCCACGTACTCATCCAGGCCAACGTAATCAGCTCCGGCTTCTTTTGCTTCATCTTCCTTTTCAGGAGTGCAGAGTACGAGTACACGCACCGTTTTTCCCGAGCCATGTGGCAGGGTGACCACGCCGCGCACCATCTGGTTTGCTTTTCGCGGGTCAACACCGAGGCGGATATTCATATCCACCGAGGCGTCAAAATTGGCATAATTGACTTTTTTGACAATTTCTGCCGCTTCGGCCAGGGGGTAAACTCCGTTTTTATCGTACTTTGCTAAAGCTTCTGTTTGGTTTTTCGTTAATTTAGCCATTTTTCGATTGCGTTAAGCATGATTTAAACTAAGCCCATGCCATGTTTATACTGGCATTAAGCCGGGCGTTCCCCTTTGATACGTATCCCCATACTGCGTGCGGTTCCTGCTACCATATTCATGGCAGATTCAACCGTAAAGCAGTTAAGGTCTGGCATCTTTTCTTCAGCGATGGTCTTTACCTTATCCCAGGTAATAGTTGCTACTTTTGCCCGGTTAGGTTCTGGTGAACCTGATTTGATCTTGGCTGCCTCGCGCAACTGCACGGCAACAGGTGGATTTTTGAGGATAAAGTTGAAAGACTTGTCCTTAAAAACCGTAATGATTACGGGTATCACCTTGCCTGCCTTGTCTTGTGTACGGGCATTGAACTGCTTGCAAAACTCCATGATATTTACGCCCTTCGCACCCAGTGCGGGTCCTACAGGGGGAGATGGATTTGCAGCACCTCCTCTGATTTGCAGCTTAATGATTCCACTAACTTCTTTTGCCATTTTCTGATTGTTTTTCAAATAAGGGGATTAACATCTTCAGCAAGTATCTGTCGTGCAAGCCAACTGCGGCCGTAACACCGCAGCCTTTCCGGCCTGTCATTCCTTTTCCACTTGCATGAAGCTCAGCTCCAGGGGTGTTTTACGTCCGAAAATCTTTACCATCACTTTTAGTTTTTTCTTCTCCTCGTTGATTTCTTCTATAACACCTGAGAAACTGTTAAAAGGACCGTCTGTAACCTTAACCGTTTCCCCAACAATGTAGGGAACGTTCAGTTCTTCTTCTTTGCCCGACAGTTCATCTACCTTACCCAAAATTCGATTCACTTCAGACTGTCTTAGCGGTACCGGGTCGCCATCAGAGCCCAGAAAACCCAGTACACCGGGCACATTCCGGATGATATGCGGGATCTCACCTACCAGGGAAGCTTCTATAAGCACATAACCGGGAAAATAGTTGCGCTCGGCGCTGACTTTTTTCCCTTTACGCACCTGGTAGACTTTTTCGGTAGGTATGAGCACTTGCGAAATATAGTCTTCGAGTCCAAGTCTCGCGATTTCGTTTTCAAGGTATTGTTTTACCTTTTTTTCGCCACCGCTTACCGCTCGTACGACGTACCATTTTTTCACTTGTTCGCTCATGTTTTTACGAGATCTTCTTCCGTCATTTCAGATTTACCCTGCCATTGAAAATCAGTACAGATCATCAGAAATATTCCTGGCCGGGCAATCACGGAATGTTTACAAAAAGAGACGGTAAAATTGTTCAAGAACGGAGCTAAAGGATATATCCATCAAATAAACGATCGCTGCGATTATAAGGGAAGCAATAGATACAACCACTGCACTGCTTTGCAGTTCGCTCCAAGAGGGCCAGGAAACCTTGTTGATTAACTCATCATAGGATTCGCTGATATAGGCTCTGATTTTCTTCATAATACTGGAATATTCTAATCTTTAGCACGGGTGGAAGGAATCGAACCCTCAACCAACGGTTTTGGAGACCGCTACTCTACCAATTGAGCTACACCCGTGTATTCCGGTTTCCTGCCGCAGGAATTATTCGTTCCTGTTGCAGGAAACGCGGTATACTGTGCGAATATTAGTCAATAATTTCTGTTACCTGGCCGGCGCCTACGGTGCGGCCACCTTCGCGGATCGCAAAGCGGAGGCCTTTGTCCATAGCCACATCTGCGATCAGTTCCACGGTAATGGTAAGGTTGTCACCGGGCATGACCATTTCACGTCCTTCGGGCAGGTAAATCTCACCAGTAACGTCGGTGGTGCGGAAGAAGAACTGGGGACGGTATTTGTTGCCAAACGGAGTGTGGCGTCCGCCTTCTTCTTTTTTCAGGATATAGACCTCGGCCTTGAATTTGTTATGAGGTTTCACAGAGCCGGGCTTACAGATCACCATACCACGTGAGATGGCATCTTTATCAATACCACGGAGCAACAGTCCAGTGTTGTCACCGGCTTCTCCACGGTCGAGGATCTTGCGGAACATTTCCACACCGGTTACAACCGACTTAAGTTTTTCGGCTCCCATACCGATGATATCTACGGGGTCACCGCTGTTGATAACTCCTCTTTCGATACGGCCTGTGGCAACGGTACCGCGTCCTGTGATGGAGAATACGTCCTCAACGGGCATCAGGAAGTCCTTGTCGATATCGCGTTCCGGCAACGGAATGTGGTTGTCAACAGCATCCATCAACTCAACGACCTTTTCCACCCATTTGGGCTCGTTGTTCAGTCCGCCCAATGCGGATCCCTGTACTACGGGGATATTGTCTCCGTCAAATTCGTAGAACGAGAGAAGTTCGCGAATCTCCATTTCAACCAGTTCGAGAAGCTCTTCGTCATCCACAAGGTCTACCTTGTTCATGAACACTACGAGTGCAGGAACACCTACCTGGCGTGCCAGGAGAATATGCTCACGGGTTTGAGGCATGGGTCCGTCGGTAGCGGCAACCACGAGGATCGCGCCGTCCATCTGGGCAGCACCTGTTACCATGTTCTTCACGTAGTCGGCGTGACCGGGGCAGTCAACGTGTGCATAGTGACGCGTTTCCGTTTGGTACTCAACATGTGCTGTATTGATGGTAATACCTCTTTCCTTTTCCTCCGGGGCGTTGTCGATGGAGTCGAATGATCTGATCTCC
>LCWY01000044.1_pt1 | contig 19294 bp, 11 predicted proteins | sample 348741 | NCBI WGS metagenome assembly LCWY01 (sample SAMN03565343, study PRJNA281982) | anaerobic digester metagenome | biome: Anaerobic digester; feature: Alkaline_Metagenome_Assembly_A; material: Alkaline anaerobic digester sludge; isolation source: anaerobic digester run at haloalkaline... | reverse complement strand
CCACGCCCAAAGGACGTGGGTTTTCAAGTTAAACTAAGCTCACAGCTGCTTCGATTAAAATGCATAGCCTATCCCCCATTCGATATAATCGGCTCTTCCGCCGTGTGCTTTAAGGGCAAGGTGGCCAACAATGCCGGGGCGGGTCTGGTATCTGAGCCCTATACGTTTGTATATCAACTGCTCCGGGTCGTAACCGTAATAGAGGTATGTGCCCAGGTTCAATAGCATCGACAAACGGTTAAATACAATATCGCATGAGGCAAAACCACCGATTCTCATATAGTCGAAATAGTTTGTGTTGTCATGCTTTTCACGCATTTGTTCTTTGGCATGATCGTCGTAGAACAGGTCAAGGCCCACGCCCCAGCGGGTTCTGAATTTCTTTCTGATGGTCTGATTGGCAGTAAGGGTTCGGGCAATATAGGTAGGATCTCCGATTGACCTTTCCATCAGGCCAGCTGAGTAGGTTAAAAAAAGTGTTTGGGTTTCTTCATACTCCACTTTGTAAGCCTCTTCGTGGCTGTATGTGATAAAATTCGCATCACCCAGGCGGTAGCGCAACCCCATGTTTGCATCCAGCATATTCAATCCGCGGTTGGGTTTACGGTAGGCACCGTTGGAAAAATGTGTGAACGAAAGTCCCGGTGTCAACCATAAATTTTCGCCGATATGTAAGGAGAGCTTATAGTTCAGGTTAAAATGAACGTTCCAGGGGGCTCCGATAACCCTGTTCTCAGGGTTTTTAACGGGGTCGTAGTAGGTGTTGAAGTGCGCCAGGCCAAGGGATACTTTGAACCTTCTGTGGGTTTTTTGAAACTCCCCAAACATAAACTCCATAAACAGAAACCCGGACCTCACCTCGCCGAGTATATCAGGGTTTCCCAGGTCGGTAAATGAAATACCCAAACCGTAAGACGGCAGGTTGTACACGCGATGCCAGGTCTGGCTGCCTGAAGTTTGCCATCCCAGGTTCAGCTCCAGCATCCTGGCCGGTTTTTTCGCCTGTTCTTCCAGGTCAGGACGGTGCGGGTATATATACTGGTAATGGAACTGGGCCGAAAAGAACATATGATCGTGGTTCTGCCCGGCATATGTGTTACTCCCGGCAGCATGGAGCAGGATAATAGCAAATAATATACTGCCAATGTGTTTCATCTGATATTATTGTCAAAAAGTCAAAATGTCGAAATGTCGAAATGTCAAAATAATCATCCTGCTATGTATCAAAATACCGCTGTGGGATTTGGCTTCGCCAGGCTTGCAATTGACCGGCTATTGTGTTTATAATTTGTTGAAATTTCAAAGCATCGGAAAGCCTGGATTATGGCTGCTACTGCTCTATTCTCACCCGTTTCAGCACCAAATGGTTTAAGGGGTTATTGGTCATATTTTTTACGTATTTATGTGTAAACCGCATAGACTGATCATAGTAGAGAAACACCTTGGGCGCTTCACTGATGATCAGGCTATCCATCTTGTGATAGATTGCATGGCGTGCGCTGTCATCTGTTTCTGAAAGTGCCTGCTGATAAAGATAGTCAAAAGCTTCGTTTTGAAAATGTGTATAATTTGGGCCATCGGGTGTCTTGTTCTTGCTGTAAAAAAGGGCAAGGTAGTTTTCGGCGTCCGGGTAATCGGCAATCCAGGAGCCTCTGAAGAAAGGGGCATCTGTGTTCGCCATCATTTCGCGCAACGTTGCAGGAGGCATAACATCAATATCCATGGTGATCCCTATTCCAGACAACTCAAACTGGATGTACTGGGCAATATCCTGGTAAGCCTGGGTTGTATGCAGTGTAATACCCGGCAATCCGACACCACCCGGATATCCTGCTTCTTCAAGCAAACGAAGGGCTTTTTCCGGATCGTATGTGTACCCACCCGTATTTTCCGTAAAGCCAGGCATGCCGACAGGCACAAAGCCGGCATGGGCAGGTGTGCCGATGTTGTTTCTCATAAACCGCAACATCTTCTCCCTGTCAAAGCCATAGTTGACAGCCCGGCGGATCTTCACAGATCTCATGGGCCAGTCGTCGGGCACCTTCTCCTTGTTCATGACCATGCCGAGGTATTCGGAGTTCAGAAAGGGCATTGTGATCATCACCAGGTTGTCCTGGTGGCGGGGCTGCAACTCACCATCGGGAGTAAGGAGTTCATCCTGGTAGCTGGGATCTGTCCGGGTGAGCAGGTCGAGGTTTCCCTGGATGAATTCGAGAAAAGCTGTTTGACGATCCTGTATAAAACGGATTGATACAGCATCGAGGTATGGCAGGCGCTTATCCCCATCGAATTCAAAATACTTTTCGTTTTTCCTGTACACAAGTTTAACTCCCTCTTTCCAATAGGCAAAGTGAAAAGGACCGGTGCCAACCGGGTTACGGCGAAAATCGCGACCGTATTTTTCGACAGCCTCACGGGGTACCACGGAGCAATACTGCATAGCCAGCAAAGAGAGGAAAGGCGGGAACGGCCGCTCCAGGCGGATCCTGAGCAAGGTGTCGTTTGGCGCTGTAACATTCAGGCTCCCGTCGGGCTTTCGTGCAACCGGGTTCATGACCCATGATCCGGGAGGGTTTAAGGAAGTGGAAATCAGCCTGTTTAAGCTATACACGAAATCTTCTGCCCTCACAAGCCGTCCTTCCCCGCCGGTAAAACATGGGTTGTCATGAAAATAAACATCCTCACGCAAGCTGAAGGTATACAGCAACCCGTCGTCTGAGATCTCCCAGCTGCGGGCGATGGCAGGCCGCACCTCAAGCTGCTCGTCAAGCTCAACAAGACCGTTAAAAAGCTGTGCCACAGCCCATATGTTGGCCTGGTTGCGGGCAAAGACCGGATCCAGCGAAGTGATGTTCTGATCCTCATTATACCGCAGAACGGTCATATCGCCAGTATCCTCAAAGGCCGGCCCGCAAGAAGCCATCAGCGCAGCAAAGAAAAAAACCACCAGGGCAAAGCGACCCCTTTTTATTTTCAGAAAACTGATCCTGCCGGTGTTCGCAAGGCGTTTCATCTTTTTAAAAATTATCAAAACTCACAAATTCCTTAATCTTAACCTTAACCTTAACCTTACCTTAACCTTAACCTTACCTTAAACCTTAACCTTAACCTTAACCTTAACCTTAACCTTAACCTTAACCTTAACCTTAACCTTAGCCTTCTTGCTTCTTACTTTTTACTTTTTACTACTTACTACTTACTTCTTACTTCCAATCCCCTGCACTCAACCCTGCCGATCCCCAGCCGGCACCTTCACCGAGTCACCATCCATCATCGCCGGTATCACGCTTTCATACAGTTCGTTGAGCTCATCGATACTTCCAAAATCTTCGCCGTCGACGACAGCATTTTTCCCGGTTACTTCTCCGAGAAGAGAAAACTCTAAAGACGAGCTGGCCAGCAGTTCCGCTAAGTTGCCTTCATCACCGGGTTTCAGTGTAACCACCACCCGGCTTTGCGCCTCGCCAAAGAGGAATGCGTCTTTCCGGATCTCCGCATCAGTATCGATGGTGAAGCCCAGCCCATTGATCCTGGCAGATTCGAACAGGGTAGTGAACAGCCCTCCATCCGACACATCGTGCGCAGAAACAATAAGCCCACGGTGAATCAGCTCGCTGAGCACCTGCTGAAGCTCATGTTCTTCATCCAGGTCAAAATAGGGTGCCGGCGAATTTTTCACCTGGTGATAGCTGTACAGGTATTCCGAACTGGCGATGTCGTTTCGGGATCTTCCGATGAGATAGATCTGATCCCCTTCGTCCGTAAACGCAATACCTGTCATCCTCTTTTTGTCTTCAAGGATGCCAAGCATCCCTATCACCGGAGTGGGGAACACAGGTTCTGTTTTGTTGTTTATGGTGGACTGGTTGTAAAAACTTACGTTGCCTCCTGTAACGGGGGTGTTGAGTTTTTCGCATGCCGCGCTCATACCTTTTATCGCACCTACAAACTGCCAGTACACATGCGGGTTGTATGGATTCCCGAAATTCAGGCAATTGGTGATGGCCAGGGGCCTGCCTCCGCTGCAAACAATATTCCGTGCGCTCTCGGCCACGGCAATGGCACATCCCTTTTCCGGGTCGGCATATACGTAGCGGGGGTTGCAATCCACCGACAAAGCGAGTGCCTTATTGCTTCCTTTGAGGTTGACAACTCCTGCGTCTGCCTCTTTGTTGGTGCTCATATTTTTAGTGCCTACCATGGTGTCATACTGGTCAACAACCCATTTTTTTGAAGCAATGTTATGGTTTCCCAGAAGATGTCGTGCCACTTTTTTTATGTCTGCGGGCATGGGGACAAGGTCCATGTTAAATGCACGGTTTTTCCGGTAATAGTCCGGTTCATCGTACTGGCGGTCATATACAGGTGCCCCGCCACCCAGCACCAGGGAGCCGGCGGGTACTTCAGCCACAAGGTCACCCTGCCAGTAATATTTCAGAATGTCGCCTTCGGTCACTTCCCCGATCTGCACGCAGTTGAGGTCCCACTTGTCAAACACCTCCGTCACCTCTTTCTCCCTGCCTTTTTTCACCACTACCAGCATACGCTCCTGGCTTTCGCTCAGCAGGATCTCAAAGGGTTGCATGTTTTTCTGGCGCAGAGGGACCTTGTCGAGATGTATGATCATACCGTGTTTCCCTTTTGCCGACATCTCCGATGTTGAGCAGGTGATACCGGCAGCCCCCATGTCCTGCATCCCGACGACGGCTCCTGTTTTGATCACCTCCAGGGTGGCTTCCAGCAGAAGTTTTTCCTGGAAAGGATCCCCTACCTGCACCGCCGGGATCTTGTCGGCCGATGCTTCTGTTATATCCTCGGAGGCAAAAGTGGCCCCGTGAATACCGTCTTTCCCGGTTGAGGAGCCTACGATAAAGACAGGGTTTCCTTTACCGTATGAAGTTGCAGAAATGGTGTTCCCTTTCCTGACCACCCCCACAGACATGGCATTCACCAACGGATTGGTATTGTAACAATCGTCAAAAAACACCTCTCCCCCGACAACGGGTACACCAAACGCATTTCCATAGTCGCCGATACCTTTGACAACACCTTTCATGAGCCACTTTGTACGTTCCCGGGAAGGATTGCCAAAACGCAGGGAGTTCAGCTGGGCAATGGGGCGTGCCCCCATGGTAAAAATATCGCGATTGATACCTCCGACGCCTGTGGCAGCTCCCTGGTAAGGCTCAAGAGCCGAAGGGTGGTTGTGCGACTCAATTTTAAATGCGCAAGCCAGGCCATCGCCCAGGTCTACAAGCCCTGCATTTTCGTCACCGGCCTCGGCAAGTAAATGCTCACCCTTGCGGGGAAGGGTTTTAAGCCACTTTATTGAATTTTTATACGAACAATGTTCCGACCACATTACCGAATAGATGCTCAGCTCGGTGAAGTTCGGCTCCCTGCCGAGGTATTCCCTGATCATGTCGTACTCCTCCGGAAGAAGTCCTAACTTTTTTGCTGTTTCAAAGTTCGATGCGTGACCCGTAGTTTTTTCATCCATAACAAATACTTTCTTTAAGAACAGGCAAAAATACGTAACTAATAGACAGGCTCATAATAAAAATGCATCTGTATCTGACAGCATCCGGCCACATACGCCGCCCAGGCAGGCCATAGGCGGTTGCAGACTCTTTATCGGCTGGCGACAGGCAAAACCAGGGTTCTCATCTTACGGAGAAACTTTTCCTTTTCTTCATGATGCGGACGATGTGCCGACTGTTCAAACCATATAAGCTGTTTCCCTGCAGGTGCCTCGAGTAATTCAAAATACTGCTCAGCAAGCACGGCAGATACGATCACGTCATACCTCCCTGTCATAAAGAAGACAGGAACTTCAATGCGGGGGGCCTGTTTTGTCAGATCAAGAGTCATAAGGTCATTCCAGAGCTCATCAGCGGAAAAGTATGGCATCAGTACCATGTTTAGCTTGTCAATTAATCCATACTGAGGTGCTCTCAGGGTACTGAGGATATACCCGGCATCAATGTAGCGGCCTCTCTCCGGCTCTTTCTCCACACCGCCGTAATAGGCGACCCATCGGCGTACCAGCAAGGCATCCCGGAGAGTATAATTCTCAGGGATAGTGTCAACGCGCTCTATCTGGCGCAAAGCTCTAATGTTATTGTCTTCGGTTGCCTTTGACAGGACAAACTCGTAGTTCAGCCGTTCATTGATAAATGGATGTACGCTTTGGCCTGTTGAGATATAGGCATGCAGCATTCCGGGGTGCTGCGAGGCAAAGATGGCACCAAAGCTGCTGCCCCAGGAATGTCCCCATAAAAAGACCTTTTCCACATCAAGAAGATCCTGCAGATACTCGACAAGCTCTTTTGTATCATCCACAAAACATTGCACACTGAGGGATTTTTTCGGCAGGCGCCAGCTGAATGACCCTCCTGTGCCTCGCTGTTCCCAGTAGACCATTGTGAAATGCTTTTCCAGCTCCCGCATGACCCCGTTGGTCTGATCTACGGGGAAAAGAGGAAAGCCCGGGCCTCCATGCAGGTAGATCATTACCGGATTATTTTTATCCTCTCCCCTGACCTTGACAGACTGCCTGACATCTCCAAGCCGGACGCGCTGGAAGTAATATACGCCACGTTCGCCGATATACTTGCTTCGATAGGCAGTACACGACCAAAGTGAAGAAATAATAAAAATCAGCACAAGCCAAAATAAGTACGTCCTTTTCTGTGTTCTACTACCAGATATCATAGTATACATATAACGTGGTTTATGCGATCATGTTTTAGGATGCAATACCGGCAAAGTGCTCCGTAACTGCAAATATATTGAAGATTTCAACCAGGATAAACCCCACACCGTTTCTGAAGAAGCCTGGCGGGGGTATAGCCTGAATACGTTGTATATTCTTATATTTGCAGCGTATTGTATCCGAAAAAACAAAAAAAACAATCAATCTGTATGAAGAAGCTTCACAAACTGGTTCTCCAGTCGTACATAGGACCATTTTTTGTGACTTTTTTCATTGCCCTGTTCATCCTGTTGATGCAGTTTCTTTGGAAATACATCGACGACCTGGTGGGGAAAGGGCTGGAATGGTACATCATCGGTGAGCTTTTGTTTTATGCTTCAGCCACTTTTGTACCCCTGGCACTGCCATTGGCTGTATTGCTCTCCTCCATCATGACCATGGGAAAAATGGGAGAGCATTACGAGCTGGTTGCGTTTAAGTCTGCCGGGATCTCCCTGCGGCGGATCTTATGGCCCATGGTAATGATCTCGTTCGTTCTGGTCCTGGCTGCATTTTTCTTTTCCAACAATGTATTGCCTGTAGCCAACCTTAAGAGCCTGTCGTTGCTTTACGATGTCCGCCAGCACAGGCCGGCATTTAATATCACCGAAGGTATTTATTATCATGGTATTGACAACTTTGTTATCCGTGTCGACGAAAAAACCAACGGGGGCAATACATTAAAAGGCATCAAAATATATGACCATTCGGAGGGTAAGGGCAACACAAACCTGACACTGGCAGAGTGGGGCACCATGGCGGTTACCCCCGACCAGAGATACCTGATCCTGACACTTTACAAGGGCACAAACTATCAGGAGGCGGGGGAAGGCAGACTCACCGACCCCGACAGACCTTTTCAGCGACTCATGTTCGACAAGCAAGTCCGGAAATTCGACTTAAGCATGTTCGAGCTGGAGCGTACCGACGAGGATCTTTTCAGAAGCCACTTCAGAATGCTAAACATCAGCCAGCTGGTCTATTTTGAAGACTCCTTATCCACAGAGTTAACAAAGAGAAAGGAATCGTTTCTCCGCAGCTATAAAGGGCGTTTTTTCTTTATGCCCGGCCTTGACACTTTATCTGTTGAGGGCATCCCTCCGGAAAGCTTTCGTCCTCCCCCGGGTGTTTCAGAACTGAAAGCAGCCCCGGTGAATGAGCAAATGGTTATCACCGGCGCCATGGAAAAGATCCGGAACAACAGAAACCTTGCAGATAGGTCACACCAGGAATTTCGTGACAGAAAACGAACACTTGCCAGGTACCAGATAGAGTTCCACCGGAAGTTCACGCTTTCATTTGCGTGTATTGTGCTGTTTCTGATTGGTGCCCCCCTGGGCGCCATTATTCGCAAAGGCGGATTCGGCCTGCCGTTGGTGGTATCGGTTTTGCTTTTTGTGGTCTTCCACGTGATTTCCATGATGGGCGAAAAGATGGTAAGAGAAGGGGTTCTGGAGGCTCACCAGGGCATGTGGCTTTCGTCAGTAATACTGCTTCCCGTTGGAATATTGCTTACTTACAAAGCCACAACAGATTCACCGGTGCTCGACATGGACCTTTACAAATCAAGCATTGAAAAGATCATCAATAAAATTCCTTTTGCCAGGAAACGACTCCGTAATGAAGATACTGCAACTGACCAATAAAGTCCCCTACCCGCCAAAGGATGGCGGAGCAATTGCCACACTCAACCTTTCACTTGGTTTGGCTGAACTCGGCCACGAAATCACCGTGCTTGCCATAAACACCCCAAAGCATTATTTCGACATCCGGAATATTCCCGGACACATCAACAGCAAAATCACCCTCCAAGCCCACTATGTAGACACCAGAATACGACCTCACGCCCTGATATCCAATCTTTTATTTTCGAGGCTTCCCTATAATGCCACCCGGTTCTTTTCGGATGACTTTGCCGGCCGGTTAAGGTCGCTGCTGGCAGAAAACGACTTTGACGTAATTCAGCTGGAGGGGCTTTACATGGCATACTATATCCCGCTGATACGAAAGCACAGCAAGGCGCGTATCGCATTACGGGCTCATAATATTGAACATGAAATATGGCAGCGCACGGCAAATCTTGAGAGGTCCAAGCTTAAGAGATTCTATTTCCGTTCGTTGGCAAAAAGGATACGGGCTTTTAAGCAAGGAATACTAAACTCCTACGATCTTTTGATCCCTATCACGGAAAGAGATGCAAACAGGTACAACCAGATGGGGAACTCCAGGCCATACCATGTCAGTCCTGTTGGATATCAGCTAGCGGACAGCCAACCCGAACCTGGTAAGATTATTTTTCCTTCTTTAGGCTGCATCGGGACACTCGACTGGTTCCCAAACCAGGAGGGAGTGGTATGGTTCCTCGACAATGTATGGCCCGGTATAAGGAAGAACCACCCAAATCTTACCCTTCGCATAGCAGGAAGAAATGCTCCGCCCTGGCTGGAGAAGCAGTTCAACAGGCCTGGCGTGTCATACCTGGGAGAAATTGATGATGCCAAAAAATTTATTCAGCAAACAGCAATAATGGTTGTACCTTTGTTCTCCGGAAGCGGAATGCGCGTTAAAATAATCGAAGGAATGGCCCTTGGGAAAACAATAATCACCACCTCAATCGGTGCCGAAGGCATACCCGTCACACACATGGAAAACATCGTGGTGGAAGATACAGCAGAGGGATTTAGCAACAGCATTGATCGCTTACTTAAGGACCCTGCGCTTTTTGATTCCATTGGCAAAAATGCCAGCCTGTTTATTCACAACCGCTTCGACAACAAAAAAATATGCAAGGCATTAAGCGATTTTTACAAAGAGAATCCCGGTAAGTAATGGTGTACACTATGTGTTTCTGGCTAGCTTTGGTGGCATTTACAGTTTCGGTTTTCCTGATATTTTATTCGTATGCCTTGTATCCGTGGCTGGTTTTTTACCTGGCACGTAACAAAACACTAAACCTGTCGTCGTATAGCCGGAAAGACGGGCTGCCCTTTGTAAGTATAATCATCGCAGCCTTTAACGAAGAAAAGGTGATAGCCCAAAAACTGCAAAGCGTTTTGGATTCCGATTATCCTGCCAGCAATTTTGAGGTACTGGTCGGGTCCGATGCATCTACCGATACCACAAACAGTATCGCAGAAGGGTTTGCCGGCAAATACGACAATGTGCATTTTTTCCCTTTCAGCAAGAGGCGTGGGAAAGGCAATGTGATCAACGACCTGCAGAAGCATTCCAAAGGCACTGTGCTGGTATTTACAGATGCCAACGTTATGTTTGAGGAAAGCACCCTTTTTGAGATGGTCAGATACTTCAGGGAGGAGTCAGTAGGACTTGTTGATACGCGTATGATAAACACAAACATCAGGCAGGAGGGAATATCATTCCAGGAAAAGTCTTATATATCGAGGGAAGTAAAGATTAAGCATGCAGAAAGCCTGTTGTGGGGTACGATGATGGGGCCGTTTGGGGGTTGTTTTGCCATTCGGCGGGAGCTTTTTTCTCCCGTGCCGAGGAATTTCCTGGTCGATGATTTTTATATAAACATGAAGATCCTGGCAAAGGGGTATCAATGCATCAACAATCCGGATGCAAGGGTATATGAAGCAGTTCCTGACGACCTGCTAGCTGAATTCAGAAGGAAAAAGCGTATCGGGGCAGGGAATTTTCAAAATCTAAGGGCTTTTTATCCAATGCTGTGGCACAAAACCCCGGGCCTTTCTTTCAGTTATATATCCCATAAGGTCCTGCGATGGTTCGGGCCTTTCTTGATGATCATTGCATTTGTGGCAAATATTTGGCTTGCGTTTTACCACCCATTGTTTGTTTATGTACTTTTGCTGCATGGTTTGTTATTGCTGTTACCTTTGTTTGACTTTTTGCTAAAAAAAACTTCATATACACAACAAGCATCTGCGTTTCATATCTCACTTTTACGGTATGAATCTTGCTATGTTTTTTGGCTTTTTCAAATCCTTCAAAAAATCTGAAACCAATGTTTGGAGACCCACAGAAAGGAGTCAGTGATTCTTTTCAGTTTAACACCATAGATGAGGCCATTGCGGATATCCGTGATGGCAAGGTAGTAATTGTTGTTGATGACGAAGACAGGGAAAATGAGGGCGATTTCATTGCAGCAGCGGAAACGATCACTCCTGAGATAATCAATTTCATGGCAACACATGGAAGAGGTCTGATCTGTGCTCCCATTACGAGGGAGCGGGCAGAACAGCTTGACCTGGAGTTAATGGTACCTAAAAACACTGCTTTGCATGAAACCCCTTTTACGATCTCGGTTGATTTACGCGGGAAAGGCTGTACAACCGGGATTTCGGCTTCAGACCGGTCAAAGACTGTAAAAGCTTTGGCCGATCCCGACACCCGGCCTTCTGACCTGGGCCGCCCCGGTCATATCTTTCCTTTGCGGGCCCGGGTAGGAGGAGTTCTTCAACGCGCGGGCCATACCGAAGCATCCATTGACCTTGCACGGCTAGCAGGCTTGCAACCTGCTGGCGCTTTGGTGGAGATCATGAACGACGACGGCACCATGGCCCGATTGCCCGAACTTTTTCAAATTGCCGAACGCTTTAACCTTAAAATAATATCCATAGAGGACCTCATAGCCTACCGGATCAAAAATGAAAGCCACATCAAACGGGAGATCACTGTCAACCTGCCTACCGAATGGGGTACATTCAAACTGGCAGCATACAGGCAAACAACCAACGAGCAGCTGCACCTGGCCCTGATCAAAGGAAGCTGGTCCAAGGATGAAGAGGTCATGGTAAGGGTTCACTCATCCTGTATTACCGGGGATATTTTCGGATCCTGCAAGTGCGACTGCGGCGGTCAGCTGCACAAGGCTATGCAGATGGTTGAAGCAGAAGGCAAGGGCGTTGTTCTTTACATGAACCAGGAAGGGCGTGGCATAGGGCTGCTGAACAAACTGAAGGCCTACCACCTGCAGGAAAAAGGCCTTGACACCGTAGAGGCAAACGTCGAACTGGGGTTCAAAGCCGATGAGAGAGACTATGGCATCGGAGCACAGATACTAAGAGACCTGGGCGCCAGCAAGATCAAGCTGATCTCTAACAATCCCAGCAAAAAGGCAGGGCTTATGGGGTATGGCATAGAAATAACCAAGAACATCCCCATCATAGTGAGCACATCCGAACACTGCAAAATTTACCTGGACACGAAGAAGAACAAACTGGGGCACACCTTTTAACCGGGGAGCACTAAAACCCTCATCAGTTTCTTATATGCCGGAAAGGCGAAATCTTAAAAGTTCTGCTCATTCAGATGGCCAGGAAATGAGCCGGTATCACTGACCTCCCGAAAGATCAATGTATCCGTTTTCAGTACTGTTGTTTTCCTCTGCGGGAGCATGCTCACCGGGCAGCCGCTGGCGCCGGAAAAGATCGTGCAGGCGGTCAAATTCCCGCCGGTAAAACAAGCCAATACCCTGTGTATAGGGTGCATTTGTATGGATGATATCAAAGGTGTTGGAGCGATTGAATGCTTTGACCCTGAACTTGCCTTCAGGCGTTATCTTTACCTCCACGTTGATGTCGCCTATGAACTGGTTGGCAGCCTGTGTCTGCTGCCCGGTAGCCGTCTGGTTACCTGCAACCCCGAAGTTCCCGTCGATTAACACCCTGTCGTCGAAAAGCTGTGTAGACAGTGCCAGCTCAACTTCCTGGCTGGTAATCTCATCGCCGGGCCGGTAGTTGACACCGATATCAAAATCTGAGCTTATTTGCGACAGCCAATTACTCAACTGGTGCGACAAAAGCTCGGATGAGGTAGCCCCCATCCCATAGCCCAGAGCTGCATACTGATCGCGGGGCATGAAACGATTCAGGAGGAGCAGGGAAAAAACCTGGCGGTTCATCTCCTGGTCGGTGGTGATTTCGCGCTCTATGAGCTCCCTGACGGTATCGTCTCCACCGGGTATGTTTATGTCAAAAGATATATCGGGATTAAAAAGCTTGTCTTCCAGAATGAGTACCGTTTCAACCGGCACACGCCTGCGGAATTGATTGGCCAGGTCATCGTCTGTTCCTCCTCCGGCAAGCAGGTCATAGAGCGATGTTCTTAAGCGGTAAATGGCGCGCAGATCCACGTCCGCTTCGTTCAGATCGCCTGTCCACCTGATGTTGCTGCCCTGTTCGATACGGAATCTCTTGTTTATAATATTTTGAAGTGTAAATAAATATTCCCCGCTTTGAATCGCATATTCACCATAGATGTTAAAAGAACCATCCGGTAAGATCTCCAGGTTGATATCACCGCTACCCCTTCCGCGGATGATGTCTCCAAACTGGGCATCAAAGAAAAGTTCCACCTCTGCCTCGGGAGTAACTTCCAGGTCAAAATTTAGCGTAATTTCACCTCCGGTACGGGGTTGAAAGGGTAAGGCCTCTTCGCTCTCTTCGTCGTGAGATACAAAGGAGATAAAATGCCTTTCCCGGATATCTCCCGTATAATTCAACGGCATCATGATCCGTGTACCGCGTTCGGTAGTGGCGCTCACGTCCAGTGTAATGTTATTTACAGGACCATGGAAGCGTGCCAGGCCCGTCAGAAAAGCTGTCCCGAAGAATATTTCGTTGCTGGCTGATGTGGTATTCAGCAGGACCATATTTTCCGGCCTGGCATCGATGTCAATAGCAAAATTGCTGAAAATATCATGCATGATCGTACCATTTACCAGGGCAGTATTCCCGATGGTATCGTTTAAAACCAGGTTTTCGAAACGGAAACGGTCTTTTTCAATCTCCACTTCGTGGGCAAAGGTGTATGAGGTGTTGAGATAAGGGATATGCATTCCCATGCGACTGAGGCGCAGGTTCCCACTGAGTTCAGGACTGCTGAAAGCCCCTTCCATCCTAAGTTGCCCCGATGCAATACCCCTGAAGTTGTCAGCAAAGCTCTGCAGGTAGCGTCCCCATACAGACATCTTAAAATTGGTGAGATCTATGTCGAGATCAAAGTTATCCCCTTCGTCACCTGTATACAGGTTCCCCGAGGCTATCAAAGGTTGATTGGAGCCCACGTTGCCATGATAGGTAACTGCTGCGTAAACATCAAAGGCCTGTATCACATCGTTCCAGGAACTCTGCACTTCGAGGTCTCCCATCAGGTCTTTGTTAAACGAGAAATCCCTGACGGAAATGTCAGCGGCAATACCCGGTGGCTGGTACAGGCCTGTAAGACTTATATGGCCGTCAATGATGCCCCCGAAATCGAAATTCCGGTCCCCGAGCAAAATGCTTGTGTGATCCAGATTAAAATCAGCAAAAGAAAGACCCATCCGGTCACCCGGAAAAGAGCTGAACGCACCGTGTGCTTTGATGAACTGATTGTCATGATAAGCCATTAACTGATATACTTCAACACGGTTTGAATCCAGTATGATTCTGTTGTCGGTGTTAAACCTCCATGTCGTGCCGTTGATGATCAACTCTGACTGAGGTATGGTTATCTCGATCAGATGTTCGTCAACAAAGTGTGTGATACCCTTTATAAATCCCCTTCCGGAGCCGGAGCGACCCTGGCCCCAACGGATATCGGAATACAGGCTGTCTTTTCTTACTGTATTCGATAAAACAAAGTCTTCAAGATGCCTTTGCTCTGAGATCATAAACCTGTCAGAAGTCATGTTGATCCCATAACCGGTATCGTTGTCCTGCCCCGTGATCCCGTAGCCAATAAAGCTGCGCCCTGCAACACTGAGCGTATCTGCATAGCCCTCAAAGGACAGACTCCTTTGCCTGTCGCTGAATGTTCCGTTTAACCAGCTTCCTTCAGACAGGCTCACCCCCGGCAAAAACAGTTCTGTAAGCAGTTGTGTATCTTTCATCCTCACTGAGAAGCTCAGATCCTGGTCTGAGGCAATGCTGTCCTCAGAGGCGGCTCCAATCTTTGAGGAAGGCAAATACATGGCAGCGAAAGTCCTCATTGACTCCGTCAATTGATCAAACCTTATCTTTCCGTGTATGTCGATATCAGCAAAATCTGACCGAACACGCAAATGATGGTTCGTTTCAGACCAGCGTCTGTTGCTTACGTATATACTGTCTTTTTGATATATTACGGGAAAAACCTCAAGCTCAGCAGGATCAAGCGGAATCTCGCCATAACGTATATCTCTGATCGTCAGCTCGCCCTGCATGTCATCGAGCGCAGATCCGCTGGCGTCAACAGACAATTCGGCAGACAAGACCGACTCATAAAGACTGTTCCGCTGAAACAATTTCATATCCGTAAGATTGGCACGGTCTATCCTTGCGTTAAATTGAAACAGGGGAACTTTTGCTTCCAGGTCAACAATTCCGTGAAAATCAAGACGGAGGTTCTCGTCATCAACAGCAAATGTGCCATCGAATCGCTGATTGGCAAAATCACCTGCCAGAACGATATCCTTGTATGATACATCCCTGACGACCATAGATTCAACGGCACCGTTGATATGCATATTCAAATTGCCGGGTTCAAAGCCCGAGCCCTGAAGCTCTGCATGCATATTCACTTTGGCAGGCAAGTCCGGGTTTGCAAACATTTTATCCAGGTAGAAATTCTGTGCTGCAAGGTATCCCCGGTAACTGTAATCTTTCTCCTTATCCTCCCTGAAAACCTCTATGTCGCTCTGTAAAGAGCCTATGCCGGTATGCAAGGTGCCCTCTGCCAGAAAGTCATGCACCGTCCCGGCAAGTAATCCGGAAAAAGAAATATCACCGAATGCATTCAGGTATTGAGGTAGTTGCGGATACTCCCAATCGAATGTTTCCGGAAGTGAGAAGGAAAGAATGTCGCGTATATTGCTTCTCATGTCGTGTACCTGCATGGTCAGATGAGGAGACAATTCGTTTCCCAGGTTTGTCAGCATCCAATCGGCATCCAATAAAATGTTTTCACCATAAGCCAAACGGATATTTTCTCCCTGTATATGTGTATCTGAGCCTCGAATAGCACCGTGGAGATACAGGAGGTCATGCATACCCTGCAAGGGGCTGTAGTAATGACCAATCTCGGCTAGGTCAACCCTGGATTCCTCAATATCGACGACAAACCGAAGGCCTTCGAAGGAGTTTGCGGGCCTTGTATTTTCCGTAAAATGCATTTCCAGGTCGAAAGCAATACCGGAATCCCGCGTTTGAAGCACAAACCCCTCAACAGTCAGCATGTTCTGGTGCAAAATGATCTTTCCGCCAAGCTTATTGACGGCAAAGCCTGAAGCTTCGGTGTAACGTAAATGGTCGATGGTAAATGCGGCAAATTCATGAGCACGGCGGATCTCTTTTACATAAAGGTCGAAATCCTTCAGGCTGAAATGCGATGGGTCAAAACCCGTTTTACGTGCATCATGATTCAGGTCCCGGTATTGAATGCCGGACCCTTTTATCTGAAAGGCCCCGAGATTAAAAAGCCATCGTTCGTCTTCGGGTCTGACGTCGCGGTCATCAAAATAATCAAGAATAAACTGGTAATTGGGGTGTTTTTGATCATTTGCCGTGTATAGGTCAAGGGAAGCTTCTTCCAGTCGGATCTTCCGGACATCGATGCTTTTATGACGGAACGAGATGGCATTTAGCTGCAAGTCCAGATCCTTCACTGCCAATAGCTTTTCGCCCGACTGGTCTTCTATCACAACGTCTTTGAGAACAATGCTTCGAAACAGCCGGATATCAACCCCACCCACAGAGATCTCCGTTTGCAGTTCCCGGGAAAAGTAATCGCTGACCCTGTTGACGAGATAATGCTGAACTGCATTCACATTCAGGAGGGCATAAAGGATGGCAGGCAGCAGAATTGCCACCGCAAGCAGAGAAAGCAATATTTTTTTTAGTTTTTTAATATCTTTGTCCTCCGAACCGTGTTAGCCAGCTGCACTTATATTGCCGTTTATGAGCATATATATACTTGGGATTGAATCTTCCTGCGACGACACCTCTGCAGCAGTGATAAAAGATCGCAAAATTCTTGCCAATCTTGTTGCCAATCAGCATGTTCATAAAGATTTTGGAGGTGTGGTACCTGAACTGGCCTCCAGGGCTCACCAGCAAAACATCATTCCTGTCATCAGCAATGCGTTATCAAAGGCAAATATAAAGAAAAATGAAATACATGCGGTCGCCTATACCAACGGTCCGGGATTGCTGGGGTCGTTGCTTGTGGGCACCTCGTTTGCCAAGGGATTTGCCATGGCGATGGGCATTCCGCTGATCACTGTAAATCATATGCACGCCCATATTCTGGCGCATTTTATTGAAGATGAATCACAAAGTAAATCTCCCCCCTTTCCGTTCCTGTGCCTTACAGTATCGGGAGGGCATACACAGATCGTATTGGTAAGCGGGTATCACGATATGAAGGTTATCGGGCAAACCATTGATGATGCTGCCGGCGAAGCTTTTGACAAGGCAGCAAAGATCATGGGGCTTCCTTATCCCGGCGGACCTCTTATTGACAGATATGCCCGTGACGGTGACTCCCTTGCATTTACGTTCCCGCACCCTAAGGTTCCTGGTTTGGATTACAGCTTTAGCGGCCTTAAAACTTCCATATTGTACTTTCTTCGCGACCGCCTGAAAAAGGATCCGGATTTTATTAAGCGGAACATGAGCGACCTTGCAGCTTCCATACAGCACAATATTATTGAAATACTTATGAAGCAGCTTCGGCGTGCCGCCGTTGAAACCGGAATCCGGCATATCGCGATCGCCGGTGGTGTATCTGCCAACAGCGGGCTGAGAAAAGCATTTGAAAAGGAAAAAGAAGAAGGAAACTGGGAGGTATACATACCAAAGTTTGAATATTGCACAGACAATGCGGCTATGATAGCTGTTGCCGGGTATTTCAAATACCTGAACAAAGACTTTTCGTCACAACGTACGGCGCCATTTACCCGATATCCCGGTTAATTCTGGTCAGCCTCATCCGGAGTTATACGTATAAAAGGAGGAAACTCTCTTTCCTTCAACCGGTGTTCATCCACATCGTAATGAAAATAGTAATCAATGTCCCTTCTTATTTGCTCTCTTACATAGAGATTCATCAGATGATCAAAGATGTTCTGTGCATTTTTTTTGCCTGCAAAGGAGGCAAGGTCGTAGACATCATCCAGTGTTAAAGGATAAGTGACGGGGTCAAATTGCACGCTTCCATCCGTGCGCCTGATAAACCGGCCGTCAACATAATCGCTGGTGGCTCTCACGTCGAAAAGTATATCCATCTCATAGTCCGGATCGTGCAATTTCATGAACTCAAACCAGGTATTGTGTTCAAGCACTGTAATATCAACAGCTGCCCTGTAAGTTTGTCCGTGTGCACGGCCCACAAACACTTCTTCATCCATATATTCCATTAGCTCCATCTGGCCTGTTGCAAAAATATAGGCAGGTTCTTCCAGCTCAAAAAATTCGTCGACGTCGTCAGGGCCGTAATGGTTTACATACAGCACGTCAAGATATCTTTTCAGTGAGTTCATAAACCTGTCGATAAACAAGGAATCCTCCACTTCTGAAAGAAAACGCGCTCTTTCATCGTCTTCGCCGAGGATGCTGTCGGGCGCAACCTTGTCGGGAGGTGCGGGGGCAAAGCTTTTTATGAGCCCCGGGGGCGGAAGCAAAAGCACGTGGATATCTGTCTGCTCCACCACATACCTTGTGGCGAGCTGCCTGCTGCTTGCGCATGCTGTGGCGAGCATGGCAAGCAGCAACAAAGCAATTTTATGTGTTCTTACTGATCTGATATCGCTTCCTTATTTCAAAGTTTACCTGGATTTTTCGAGCAGTTTTTCCCCGATCTTTTTTCCGTAATCATAGCAAAGGTTGTACTCATCCTCGTGCGGGGTGAATTTCACAAACACTCCCTCGCCCTGTACATCGAGTTTAAGATTGGCAAGTGTGGTGTTGATTAGTTTTCCGGCTTCACCGCTCCAGCCGTATGATCCAAACGAGCCTGCAATCTTTTTGTTGTCACGGATGGGGCTGATCACTGCAAACAGGCGATACACAGGCAGCAGGATGTTCTGGTTGATGGTGGGACATCCCACAATAACGGCGCTGCTTTTGGCCACACGTTCATCCACATCTCCAATAGGCATATTTTCAATATCCGCAACTTCAACCTGAAAATCTCCCGCGCTTCTGATGCCATCGCGGATCGCCCCGGCCATCATCCCGGTATTATGATATGCCGACACATAAGGAATAAATACATGATCCTGCTGCGGGGTTTGCAGGGCTTCCTTTGCGTACTGCCCGCTGAGGTCAACCCACTTTTTCCAGTCTTTCATCAGCAGGGGGCCGTGGCCAGTCAGTACGGCATCGATTTCCAGCGGACGGATCTTGTCGATCGCCTTCAGCATGAATTTGCTGAAGGGTTTCAGGATCACATCAAAATAGTATTTGAACGCATCGCTGAAGTCTCCGACCTTATCGTCATACATGGCAGGGTGTGCGTAGTGGCACCCGAATGAGTCGCAGGTGAACAGGAGTTTGTCTTCCTCCAGATAGGTATACATGCTGTCGGGCCAGTGCA
>LCWY01000040.1_pt1 | contig 20301 bp, 14 predicted proteins | sample 348741 | NCBI WGS metagenome assembly LCWY01 (sample SAMN03565343, study PRJNA281982) | anaerobic digester metagenome | biome: Anaerobic digester; feature: Alkaline_Metagenome_Assembly_A; material: Alkaline anaerobic digester sludge; isolation source: anaerobic digester run at haloalkaline... | reverse complement strand
CACAAGAGTTCTTCAAACGCGTTGTCCAGTATTGGATAGAAGAATTCCGCATCGACGGATACCGCTTCGACTTCACCAAAGGCTTCACCAATGAGCAAACAGGCGGCCAGGGCTGGCATTACGATGCTGCCCGCATCGCCAACCTGAAACGTATCGCCGACGAAGTGTGGGAGGTAAACCCCGACGCTTATGTGATCCTTGAACATTTTACTGCCAACAATGAAGAGCAGGAGCTTTCCGACTACGGCATGATGCTTTGGGGGAACATCACACACGCATACCAGGAAGCCGCCATGGGCTGGCTTGACAACAGCAACTTTGAATGGGTCTCCTACACGGAACGCGGCTGGGACGACCCCCACCTGATCGGGTACATGGAAAGCCACGACGAAGAAAGGATCATGTTCAAAAACCTGGAGTACGGCAACTCAGCCAACCCGGACCACGACATCAAAAACCTGTCAACAGCCCTTCGCCGGGCCGAGCTGGTAGCCGCCTTCTACTTTCCGATTCCCGGCCCAAAGATGATCTGGCAGTTCGGTGAGCTGGGATACGACTATTCTATCAACCACTGCCAGGACGGCACCATCGACCCGGGCTGCCGCACAGATCCCAAACCCATACGATGGGATTATTTTGACGACTGGCGCCGGCATCGCGTATATACCATCTATTCCCTGCTTGCCAACCTCAAGCAGGAGCACGACGTGTTCCGCACCGACGACTACGACCTGTACCTGGATGGTGCAATGAAGCGCATCCACCTGAATCCATCCCACGAAAAACGTGACCGTGCTGGGTAACTTCGACGTGGTAGAAGGTGATATTTATCCAAACTTCCAGGAAACCGGCACCTGGTATGAGTATTTCAGCCGGGAAGAGCTCGAGGTCACCGACACCAACGAGCCGATACGTCTTGAACCCGGCGAATACCGCATGTATAGCACGGAGCCATTCCCGGATCACGGCATTCCTCTCAGCAGCGATGACACACCTGACGCCGGAGATACGCAGGCAATCAATGTATACCCGAACCCGGCCCGCCATCATATCAATGTAGAGTCCGCGGCAGTGATCAGCGAAGTGCAAATCATCGACCTGGTAGGCCGCACTGTGGCGCGCCAACAGCCCAACCAGAGACAAGCCACCATCGACGTGGACCGGCTGCACACGGGTGTGTATTTTGTACGGGTCACAACCGCAGACGGTAAGGTCGTGACCGAACGCATGCAGGTGACACGGTAATGCTGAGCAATGCAGACCTTTTGTCTTTTTGTCTTTTTGTCATTTAATTCAACCCCATGAAAACCCTTTCCCTGGCCTTTTTGGCTGTTTTGTTTGTTTTCAGTGCCTGTGTGCCCAAGCGTCAGCTTGAGGAGCTGCAGGAGAAGCACGATCAGGCCCTTACCGATAAGGAGGCACTTTCAGATAGCCTGGCCACCTACCGCGACCAAAACGCACAGCTTTCTGAAGAAGTACATACCCTTGCGGCCCGTGTGGAGCGGCTCGAAGAGGACACCCTGCACCTGGGCAGGCAGTTTCGCCGCCTGCAAACCACCCATGAAGAGTATGTGAAGCAGGCAGAGGCCGTCATGGAGGGCAAAACCGAAGAAACGCGCCAGATCCTGGCACGTATGCAGGCGGTGCAGGAAGACCTGCAACGCCGTGAGGATGAGCTTGCAGAGGCACCCGCGAAATGGAAACCAAAGAGCGTGAGCTCAACAGGCTGATGGCGGAGGTACAGGAGAAAGAGGCACGTGTCGACGAGCTGGAAGATATACTGCACAGGCAGGATTCGATAGTCCGTGACCTGCGCAACACCTTATCGGATGCTTTGATCGGCTTCCTCGACGAAGGGTTGTCGGTTGATATCCAGGGAGGGAGAGTATATGTGTCGATGGAAGAGCGACTGTTATTTGAGACGGGAAGCACCCGCGTAGACAGCCAGGGCAGGGAGGCTTTGCTGGAACTTGCGAATGTGCTTGCAGAAAAACCTGAGATCAACATCATGATAGAAGGCCACACCGACGATGTGCCTTTCCGGCCCGGAGCCGCCATTAAAGACAACTGGGAGCTCAGCGTGCTGCGGGCCACGGCCGTGCTGCGCATCCTTTTGGAGCATGGCGACATCGACCCGGCACGATTCATCGCCGCAGGCCGCGGCGAACACCACCCAATTGACCCCGAAGACAGCCCCGAAGCACGCCGCAGAAACCGCCGCACAGAAATTATCCTGACCCCCGAACTGGATGAACTCTTCCAGATCCTTGAACATTGATTTTTTTGTCCCTCCCGCAAAATATCATATCTTTACATCGAACCAAACCAAAACCACCATGAAACACCTAAACCTCACCCTTGACAATCTCGAAGAACTCATTCCCGAATCATTTTCGCAGGAGCAGAAAGCGAAGGTCAAAACCCTTTTTTACAAGGAGCTGGCGCTTCGTGCTCACCGGTTTTACGGGGGGAAGATGCAGACCCTTCCCAAGGCACCGGTGATGGGCTTCAACTGGTTTAACGCCTGGTACACGCCGGGGGTGTCAAAAATATCCACCACCATCCGTGATGACAACGACACGTCGTATGAGCTTAGCAACCGGGGAAACCTGGTAGCTGTTGTGAGCGACTCGACCCGTGTGCTTGGCGACGGCGACTGCACTCCCCCGGGAGGTATGGGCGTGATGGAAGGGCAAGGCCTTCCTGATGAAGTACCTGGGAGGCGTTGATGGTATCGCCATATGTGTTGACAGCCGGGGGCCTGATGGCAGGAATGACCCCGAAAAGATCATCGACTTCGTGAAAATGTCACAGCACAGTTTCGGAGCCATCAACCTCGAGGACATCTCACAGCCCAACTGCTACCGCGTGCTGGACGTCCTGCGTGAAGAGTGCGACATCCCCGTCTGGCACGACGATGCACAAGGCACCGCATGTGTCACCCTGGCAGGCCTTATTAACGCCCTTAAGCTGGCAGACAAGAAGATAGAGGACGTTAAGATCGTATACAACGGAGCGGGCGCATCCAATGCCACCATTGCCCGTATTGTGAATGCTGCCGGAGCCGATCCCGCCAGGTCGATACTGTTCGACTCAAAAGGAGCCCTGCACAGGGGCAGAAAAGATATCGAAGAAGACAAACGCTTTTATCGCAAATGGGAGCTTTGCCTGGCCACCAACCCTGACCGTATCGACACCATGGAAGAGGCCATCAAAGGAGCAGATGTGATGATCTCCATGTCAAAGCCAGGCCCCGACGTGGTGAAGAAGGAATGGATACAATCCATGGCAGACAAAGCCATTGTCTTTGTATGTGCCAACCCGGTGCCGGAGATCTACCCCTACGCTGCAAAAGAGGCAGGCGCCTTCATTGTGGCAACCGGACGCGGTGATTTTCCCAACCAGGTAAACAACTCTATCGGGTTCCCCGGGATCCTTAAAGGAGCCTTGCTGGTAAGAGCCCGCAAGATCACTGACAACATGGCCATAGCGGCTGCCGAGGCAATTGCCCGCTTCTCTGAAAAACGCGGCATTACGCCCGAAAACATCGTTGCCAAGATGGACGAACACGAGGTGTTCACCTATGAAGCTGCCGACGTGGCTATGCAGGCCATAAAAGACGGCGTGGCACGCAGGGAAATGAGCTGGCAGGAAGCATACGACCAGGCTAAAAAAGATATTGAACACGCCAGGGCAACAACAAAGGCACTTATCGAAAGCGGTTCGATCGCCCCTCCCCCGCAGGACATGCTGAACGATGCCATGCAGGCGGCTATTGACGCAGTTAAATAGCAGCCTGCAGCCTGCTGAAACCATGGAGGCCAGACACCCGCCATAATGCACCTTAGTGACAGGCAGGCATTTACAATACTGACATCAGGTAATTTTATTAACGGTGTTAAAGGTATAATTGACGGTTTTCTATTACCTTTGACACCGTTTTTTTATCCTGCCTGCTGACAAGGCAGATGCTGTCCTGCATTATGCATGCATTGCGCCCGGGGCAGGTGCATGGAGCCGCAATCCGGCGGCACAGCATTTTGCCTCAGGCGTTTCACAGCAAAGCAGCCGGGATGAAGAAACAGCAAGGATAATGCAGGCTAAAAACAATGCATGACGATGATCTCATTTCTTGAAGGCAACCTGGAAGAAAAAAACCCTGCTTACGTGGTGGTCAACTGCCATGGGGTGGGCTACATGGTACACATAAGCCTGAACACGTTCAATGCACTGCCCGACAAGGGAATGGTGCGCATTGCCACGTATCAGGTCATCCGTGAAGACGCGCATATATTGTATGGATTTGCAGGCGACGAGGAGCGGGAGCTTTTCAAGCACCTCATATCTGTCAGCGGGGTTGGACCCAATACCGCACGCATGATCCTGTCTTCCATGTCGCCCCCGGAGATCAAAAACGCCATCCTGGGCAACGACATCAACATGCTTGCCTCTATAAAAGGAATCGGGCAAAAGTCTGCCAACCGTATCATTGTCGACCTGAAAGATAAGGTAGGGAAAGACGGTGTGCTAAAGTCTGAAATTTTAGCAGGCACAGACAATACTATACGGGAGGAAGCGTTATCTGCTTTAGTAATGTTGGGTTTTGCCAAATCCTCTGCCCAGAAAGCCATTCATTCAATTTTGAAAAAGCATCAGGGCGATGTTACGAGTGCAGAATACCTTGTAAAGGAAGCGTTGAAAAGTATTTGATTCGATATTAAAGATTACAATTGGTGCTAATAAGGCAATTACTGACTTATTTTTCGTTTGTTTGGTGCATTTCCCTGTTCCCTGTTGTCGCTTCAGCCGGTACGGCTGTTGCCGATAATGACACAGTGCCTGCCGGCGATGCCTCCCCTTCCGGGCTGATCATGGAAAGTCTTGTTCTCTACGACTTTGACAGGTTTCCGGTTTCCGGGATCACCATGACGAATCCGCAGATTGTCACCACGCATTATGAATACGATCCCGATTCGGGTAACTTCATAAAGACCCAGCGTATCGGCGATATGGTGATTGGCCGTCCTGTATACATATCATTTGATGAGTTTCTGGAGTACGATATGGACAGGAGGCTGCAGCACTACTGGCGGGAGCGGGCCGAGCCGCAGGATTTCCAGCGGCGCGACGGGCTGATCCCTGAGATCCATATCGGCAGCGAGTTTTTTGACAGGATCTTTGGGGGCAGCACCATTGACATCCGCCCCAGCGGGTCGGCGGAGCTTATCTTCGGAGTCATGTCGAACTACCGTGAAGACCCTTCGCTGGATGAGCAGCGCAGAAGGACCACCAACTTCGACTTCCAGCAGAGGATACAGCTGGCCATAGAAGCCGACATTGGAACCAAGGTGACGCTGGGAGCCAACTACAATACCGAGTCCGCTTTTGACTTTGACAACAGGATGAAGCTCGAATACCGGGGCACCGAAGACGAGATCCTGCAGCTTGTGGAGGCCGGTGACGTGACCCTGCCGCTTCCCGGAAGCTTATCAGGGGAGCCCAGGGCCTTTTTGGCTTCAAAACCGAAATGCTGTTTGGCAACACACGGGTGACGACTGTCTTCAGCCAGCAGAAAACGGAGTCGCAATCCATACAGGTCACCGGCGGAGCCCAGATGACAGAATTCAAGATACGGGCTGACCAGTACGAGGAGAACAGGCACTTTTTCCTGGCCCAGTATTTTCGCGACCGCTACGACGACGCCCTCTCCACCCTGCCTACCATCTCTTCCAGCATAAACATAACCCGTATGGAGGTTTGGGTTACCAACGTAGGTGCCGCCACCGAAGACAACCGCAACATCGTGGCATTTGCAGACCTGGGAGAATACGATCCGCATCACAACAGCGTCAGCGGGCCGGGTACTTCAGCGCCTCCCGACAACAGGATTAACAACCTTATTTTCAGCGGCCCGAACGGAGGCACTGTTGTTAACCCGGACGATATCCGTGTCATCAGCAATGTAAACAGTACGCTCGGCGGACTGGACTTCTCATCGGGCAGCGACTATGAGAATGTTGAGAACGCCCGGCGCCTCAGGAGCAACGAGTATACGTTCAACCCCAGCCTGGGCTTTATTTCCCTGAACCGCACCATAAGCCCTGACCAGGTCCTTGCCGTCGCCTTCGAGTATGAGATCATCGGACAGGAAATCACCAACCAGGTGGGTGAGTTTTCAAGTGATATCAGCGCTCCCGACGGCCTTGTAGTTAAGCTGCTTAAAAGTACAACCATCGAAACCGATCATCCCCGGTGGGACCTGATGATGAAAAACGTTTACAGCCTCGACTCCTACCAGGTCAGCCGCGACCAGTTCAGGCTGAACGTCCTTTACGAAAGCGAAGATTACGGGGTTCCGATCGGGTTTCTTGAGGAAGGCGTCATCGAAGGCAAACCCCTTATCCGCGTGATGGGCCTTGACCGCCTTAACACACAGATGGACCCATATCCGGATGGTGTGTTCGACTTTATCGACAACGCAGCCACCCGGGGCGGTACGATACAGTCGGACGTCGGAAGGATATATTTCCCTGTGGTGGAACCCTTCGGCGAGCACTTGCGAAAAATGCTCGAGGACGAAGACCTCGGCGACAAGTACGCTTTTGATGCCCTGTACAGGAAAACCAAAACCGACGCACAGCAGTTCCCGGAGCAAAACCGCTGGCTGCTTGAGGGCCGTTTTCAGTCGGATGCAGGAGCCGAAATACCTCTTAATGCGATGAACATCCCACCGGGATCTGTCGTGGTGACTGCCGGAGGGGTTCCCCTGACCGAGGGTGTGGATTATTCGGTAGATTACTCCCTGGGAAGGGTGAGAATCCTTAATGAGGGTATTCTCAACTCAGGCACACCCATCAACATCTCCCTGGAGAGCTCCGACCTGTTCAGTCTTCAAACGAAGACACTTATGGGAACGCATGTGGACCATCGCATCAGCGACAACTTCAACATCGGGGGTACCATTTTGCGTTTGTCGGAGCGTCCGCTGACCCAAAAGGTCAGTTTTGGCGACGAGCCCATTGCCAACACCATCTGGGGATTAAACACGACCTATTCGACCGAATCGGAGTACATCACCCGCATTCTTAACCGATTGCCTTTTTATGAATCCAATTCCGTGTCGCGAATCACCTTCAACGGGGAGTTTGCCCATCTTATTCCTGGTCACTCGCGTCACATAGGCAGTGCGGGTACTTCGTATATCGATGATTTTGAGGCCAGCAAGTCGGCAATTGACCTGAAAAACGTACAGCGCTGGCACATTGCCAGCACGCCCCAGCATCAGACCACGCCAGGCCTGTTTCCGGAGGCTGCACCTGTAAGCTTTTCCGACACGCTGGCCACCCTGGCGTTCCGTTACAACGTGGCACGCCTTGCCTGGTATACTATTGACCCCCTCTTTACCCGCAACAACAACCTGACTCCTTCCCACATCCGCAACGATCCCGATCAGCGGTCCAACCATTTTGTCCGCGAAGTGCTGGAAACGGAGATATGGCCCAACAAAGAGAGTCCTACAGGTGTGCCTTCTCCCATCTCTGTCCTGAACATGGCTTATTACCCTTCGGAGCGGGGCCCCTACAACTACGACACCGGGTCGAACTTTAGCAGCGGGATTGCCCAGGACGGCAGCCTGATAGATCCTGAGACACGGTGGGGCGGTGTGATGCGTGCGCTTCCGACAACGGATTTTGAGAGTGCAAACATCGAGTACATCGAGTTTTGGATGATGGATCCTTTCGTATACGATGAAGGCCATAGCGGCGGCGATCTTTATTTCAACCTGGGTGATGTGTCTGAGGATGTGCTGCGCGACGGCCGCAAAAGTTTCGAAAACGGCTTGCCGATAGATGAAGAGGTTGTAAACGTTGACACTACAGCCTGGGGCAGGGTGCCCACAATACCTGCTGTCACCAATGCTTTTGACAACAACCCGGACTCACGGCAGTACCAGGACGTAGGGCTTGACGGGCTCAGTACAGAGGACGAACGATCGTTTTTCAGCCACTTCCTTGATGCGCTTGCCGCTCAGTACGGTGAGGGTTCCCAGGCTTTCCAGGATGCATGGGAAGACCCCTCAGCCGATAATTACCAGTATTTCCGGGGTTCAGACCTTGATGCGGAAGAGGTCAGCATCCTGGAAAGGTACAAGCGGTTTAACGGCCTGGAAGGAAACAGCCCCACCTCCGACATGTCGCCCGAGCCTTATCCTACGGCTGCAACCAATGTTCCGAACACGGAAGATATCAACGAAGACGGCACCCTCAACGAAACGGAGCGCTACTATCAGTATCGCGTCAGTTTGCGCCCGGAAGACATGGAGGTAGGGAGCAACTACATTACCGACATGGTGGAGGCCACCGTGAACCTGCCCAACGGGGAGACGGAAAACGTAAAATGGTATCAGTTCAAGGTGCCCTTGCGTGACCCCAACCGCCAGGTTATAGGCAACATCCAGGACTTCACCTCCATCCGTTACATGCGCATGTTCTTCAAGGGCTTTGAACAACCGATCATTACCCGTTTTGCGACGCTTGAGCTTATCCGCGGCGACTGGCGCACCTACGACAGGGAGCTTTCGGCACCCGGCGAATACGTTCCGGGAAACACAGAAGAGACAACCTTTGATGTCTTTACTGTAAACATTGAAGAGAACGGACAGCGCTACCCTATCCCCTACGTCTTGCCTCCGGGGATTGAGAGAGAGCAGGATCTTGGAACCACCACCATGCACAAACGCAACGAGCAGTCGCTGGCAATGCGCGTAAGCAACCTGGAAGACGGTGATGCCAGGGCCGTCTATAAAAACGCCAACCTGGATGTAAGACAATACCACCGGTTGAAGATGTTTGCCCATGCCGAAAAGCTTCGGGAAGACGAAGACCTGCAGGATGGCGATCTCACCGTGTTTATTCGCCTGGGATCCGATTTCACCGGAAACTACTACGAATATGAGGTGCCTCTTACCATAACTCCATGGCACCCGCGAACGTTTAACCCGGAGGTTATCTGGCCCGAGGAGAACAACTTTGATGTTGAGTTCAAAAAGCTTCAGGAGCTGAAACTCGACCGCAATGCCCTGTCCAGGGAATCCGGCAGCGGCGTATCCCTGACAAGGCCCTTTACCCAGTACGACGGCGATAACAGGATGACCATAGTGGGTAACCCCACGTTAAGCAACATCCAGGTTATCATGATAGGGATACGGAACCCCAAGAAAACGGCCGACACACCCCAGGACGACGGGCTGCCGAAGTCGGCTGAAGTATGGGTTAATGAGTTGCGGCTGTATGACTTTAACGACCAGGGAGGCTGGGCTGCCAATGCCCGTATAAATGCAACCCTGGCCGACCTGGGCAATATCAACCTGGCCGGATATATGAGCACGCCGGGATTTGGCAGCATCGACCAGCGTGTTAGTGAAAGGCAGATGGAAGAGGTTATCAACTATGACATCGCCACAAACCTGGAGCTGGGGCGTCTGTTCCCGGAAGCTGTCAATATGCGTATCCCCATGCACTTCAGCTTTTCGGAGTCGATCAGCAACCCGCAATACAGTCCGATGAACCCCGACCTTTTCTTTGATGATGACCTTGAATCTTTCGACACGCAAGCTGAGCGCGATTCGATAAGACGCATGTCGCAGGATTTGGTAAGGCGCCGGAACCTGAACTTCACCAACGTTTCGTATACCGGATCGGGGGCAAACCGGTTTTACAGCCCCGGAAATTTTGATTTTACCTATGCCTACACAGAAGTATATGCAAGAAATGTAGATATAGAATACGACAGGCAACAGTTTTGGCGCGGCGCGATAAATTACAATTATACCACCAGCCCTACCAATGTGACTCCTTTCTCAAATTTCTCGCTGTTCCAGCATGACCTGCTGCGCTTGTTCAGGGACTTTAATTTTTACTACATGCCGCGGTCGGTGACTTTTCAGACCAGCATGGACAGGGGCTATGCCGAGTCGCTGATGCGAGAGAGAAGCGCCGGCCTGATCCGGCTTGACCCTAACTACGTAAAGTCGTTTGACTGGGACAGGATGTATGATGTCAGGTGGGACCTTACCAGGGCTTTGCGCCTGGAGTTCCAGGCCACCACGCATGCCAGGATTGATGAGCCGGAAGGGCCCATTGACGACGAGGCACGGGACATAATCATGCAAAACATACGAAGCCTTGGCCGGACCACTTTTTACACTCACCGGGCAAACCTGACCTACAACCTGCCGTTAAACAGGCTTCCCCTGGTAGATTTCATCAATGCCAATACCAGCTATGGCGCTGATTTCGACTGGGTGGCAGCGCCCAGGGCGGCTGAGGACCTTGGCAACACGATCGAAAACTCGCAATCCATCCGCTTGAACGTAAATGCCAACCTGCTGAACCTGTACAACAAAGTAGGTTTTCTGCAGGCAATCAACAGGGCTGGCGGTGGCAGAGGCGGCGGTCAGCAGGCCGGACGCAGTCCCCGGCCACCGGCAGAAGAGGGGGAAGAAGAGGAGGTCGACAGGCCCGACTATGTCCGTATCGCTTTTGAAAGACTGATGCGCACGATGATGTCTGTGCGTAACCTGTCGATAAATTACACCCAGACCAGCGGCACACAGCTGCCCGGATTTGATCCTGACGTGGGCATCCTGGGCCAGAACTGGGACCTTAATGCACCCGGGGCAGCATTCCTGTTTGGCAGCCAGGACGACATACGCCACCAGGCGGCGAGAGAAGGCTGGCTCATACAATATACAGACCCGGAAGGTAACATAGTGCCGCTGAACATCCCCTTTAGCCAAAGCCGCACACGTAGCCTTACCGCCCGCTCGCAAATAGAGCCTGTCCGAGATCTGCGCATAGAGGTCACCGCACAACGGAACCATGCTTTGACCCATCGCGAGTACTATACAGCCATAGACGGTTCGTACAGATCCTTCTCGCCCATGGAAACAGGCAGCTTCAGCATTTCCTTCTTCGCGCTGGCGACCACTTTCGAACGTATCGATGACCGAACATACAAATCGGAAAACTTTGAGAACTTCAAGCAATATCGCATGGAGATCGCTCAGCGCCTTGCCGACAGAAACCCGAACTGGCCCCCGGCAGAGTTCGGCGACACCACACTGTTTCCCATTGGCTATGGCCCGACATCCCAGGATGTGCTGATTCCGGCATTTATTGCAGCTTATTCGGGACGGGACCCCTCCAGCGTCACCCTCAACCCCTTCATGCGCATCCCCATGCCCAACTGGCGTGTCACCTACGACGGCCTGTCGCGAATACCTGCCTTTAGAAGGCTTTTCAGATCATTCACCATAGGCCATGGCTACCGGAGCACTTTTACCATTGGCAACTTCCAGTCGATATCGGCTTACGAAGAAATGGACGGATACCAGTCGGCCGTAAATCCAAATACCGGCAACTATATCCCTGAATACGAGATAGGCCAGGTATCTATAAGCGAACAGTTCAATCCTCTTATCAACGTGGATGTGACGTGGCAAAACAACCTGATGACACGTGCGGAAGTGCGGCGTTCAAGAGACATGGCGTTAAGCTTCGCCAACAACCAGGTTACCGACAACCAGCGCACGGAATACATCATTGGTGCAGGCTACCGGTTCCAGGACCTCAGTTTTAATATCACATCCGGGGGGCGGCAGCAACGCATTCAGAGCGACCTGATGCTCCGCATGGATCTGGCAATACGCGACAACAAAACCATACTGAGGAAGCTGGTAGAAGACACAGACGTGATCTCATCGGGTCAACAATCTATCGCAATAAACACTTCCGCCGAATACCAGCTGAGCCCGCGTGTAAACTTCCGGATCTTCTTTGACCGCACCGTAAACAACCCCTATGTGTCCAATCAGTTTCCAAACAGAAACTCACACGGAGGTTTCAGCCTGAGGTTTACGCTGATGTAAGTCCATGGCCATACCTAAACAGCCAGAGACATGAACCGGCCACCTGCGAGCCCCGCAAAGCCAAAAGCCAATAGTCAACAGCAAACCTCCAGGCGTTTCGACATTTCGACATTAATTATAAACACATGAACCGGACACTTGCACGCCCGGCGAAGCCAAACCCCATGTCAGGATTTTTGACACACAGGAGGATGATTATTGGGACATTTCGACATTTCGACATTTCGACATTTTGACAGTTACAACACAACCCCTGAACTTTTGACAAGAACATAAGCGCCTCAATAACAATTAGTTAAAAAATATAAACACATGAACATATTAGTTACCGGCGGTGCCGGATATATCGGAAATGAGCTTGTTTATGAGCTGCTGAAAGATCCGGCGGTCAACAGCATCGTTATCTACGACAATCTGAGCCGGAAAAACTACAACCTGTTCCTCGACACGCTGAATGAGGCCCACAAGGTACAATTCGTTCATGGTGAACTCCTTGACTCCCGTAAGCTGCGACGCATACTCGAGGATATTGATGTGGTCTACCATCTTGCCGCCAAGGTGTCGACGCCCCTGGCAACCGAAAACTCTCATCTTTTTGAGCAGATCAATCACTGGGGAACTGCTGAGCTGGTATATGCTGTAGAGGAAAGCCAGGTGCAAAAATTCATTTATGTAAGCACCACCTCGGTATACGGTGCGTCAGAGCATTTTGTCGACATCGGCACTCCTCCCGATCCGAAAACTTTTTACGGAAGCAGCAAGCTCCGGGGCGAGTCGCATGTGATGCGCCTTATGGATAAAAAAGAAGCCTGGATCATCCGTTCAGGCAATGTATACGGATACAGCCCAAGCGTCCGCTTCGACGCAGTCATCAATCGTTTTATGTTTGCCGCCAACTTCATCGGCCGGATCCAGATCACCGGCAACGGCAAACAGAAAAGGGCATTCATCCATGTGAACAAGCTGGTGAACGTGCTTACCAACCTGCTCCACCGCGATCTTCCCGCGGGGGTCTATAACCTCAGCGAGCACAATCTTTCCATTGAATACATTGCCGGCATCATCAAAGAGATCTACCCCGGGCTGGACATTATTTTTGTAAACCAGCACCTTGTAATGAGGGAGATCAAAGTCCTCCCCGACACGCGTATCACACCCCTTCTTACTGCCGAACCCGTTTCTTTCAAAGAAGAGCTTAGTGCATTCAAAAAGAAGTTCTCGTTCTAACCTGTGGCATTTGGTGATTTGTTATATTCACTTTTTTTTCCATAAATTAGCCTTTACTATTCACCAAAAACCCGAATTATGACACACGTTTTACCTAAATTACCCTATTCGCCTGAGGCTTTGGAACCTCATATCTCAAAAAAAAACCATAGAATACCATTACGGAAAACATCACATGACCTATGTGAAAAAGCTTAACGACCTGATAGCCGGTACTCCATTCGAGGAGATGAGCCTTGAGGATATCATCATGAAGGCAAACGGAGGCATCTTCAACAATGGGGCACAGGTCTGGAACCATACCTTTTACTGGGAAGGCTTTTCGCCGGAAGGAGGTGGTGAGCCCGGGGGTGAGCTTCTGAAGCTGATAGAAAGAGATTTTGGCTCTTTTGAAGAGTTCAGGGAAGAGTTTACCGGGGCTTCGGTTACACTTTTCGGATCAGGATGGTCGTGGCTTGTGAAAGACCAGGAAGGCAAACTGGAAATAGTACAAACAAGCAATGCCGACAACCCCATGCGGGAAGGCAAAACCCCTCTCCTCACCTGTGACGTATGGGAACACGCCTATTATCTTGACTATCAAAACAGAAGACCTGAATACCTTGGAGCTTTCTGGAAGATTGTTGACTGGAAGCGCGTTGAAGACCGGCTGTAAGTTCCCGCCAATGCCCTTGCACCCTGCAGCACCACGCATCTGAGACTTCAGGTTGCCGGGATGTGCACCCGGCTCTTTTTCAGTGACATAAAAAAGGTTAAGGGCGTGTTAAAGTGTGTTAAACCAAGGGACTCACATTTTTAAGCTTTTATTTTTGTATTGGGGAATGCGGCGCAAAAGTATACCTGCATGACTTTGTGCGGCTGTAACATTTTGCCGTTTCCTGTGTTGTATAAAGGTATTTCTCTGAAAAAGGCAGAGGCAAACGCAGCATCCGGGCTGCGCAGCGAAGTATAAACAGATTAAACACCGCCGTCAGAGATCCCGATATTTCGGGAACAAAATTTTTGACACACAGAGGGATGATTAATGGGGCAGTGGGTATAATAGTTTAAAGACACCTGAGAAAACTTCGAACCAAAGGTGCTGCGTGAAGGTACGTTCAGGAAGCAATGGGAATGTGTTCGGTGTGATCAATTTACAATTGTATGAAGAAGAGGTTTATCATACTTGTCATTATTGCCATCAGCATTTCGTTGCTGGGTCTTCTGGGTATTCAGCTTTACTGGATACGCAATGCTGTTACCATAAAGGAGCTGAATTTTGACAGGGGAGTAAGCGAGGCGGCCTCACGTGCCATATACAAGTTCAACAAGCAAGAGCTGACCCGTAAGATCATCCGTGATCAGGACAGGCGGCATCCCATGCACCAGCTGGGGCACTTGCTGGATTCGCTTAACCGCCGGTACTACGACCAGGTTTTTGCTCAGCAGAACGAGCAGTTGCCCCGGGTTGATGCGGGCGGAGGTATTCTGTGGCAGGAAATCAACATACAGCCACGCGAACAATTTGGCTCAGGCTCCGGTGTAAGCGCATACGACACCACGCTGCTCTTCGGGGGGAGTCACCAGTCCGGGCACGAAACCGGCTATTTGCCCGAATCGCTTCGCTCCCCGAACCATGATCCGCTGAGTGCCTTTTTCGAAAGAAGCAAAATGATCAGCGATCTTTTTGACGAACTGTTTACCAGCCGGTACAGTTTTAAGGTTACCGACCAGGAGAGCATTGCAGCACTCGACTCATTGCTGGCAACCGAATTGCAAAACCAGGGCATCAAAACACCTTACGATTTTGGGATCTATAATCCCGTTCAGCACGCCCTGGTGACCGAAAAGAAAGGTGGTTACAGCGAAGAGCTTTTAAAAAGCCAATACGCATATCATCTTTTCCCGAACGACCTCTTTATCAACCCGGATTACCTTTTGCTCCACTTCCCGCAGCAGGAACGGTATATCCTGTCACAAATGAATACGATGCTGGGGGCATCTATCGTGCTTCTGATCATCATCATTTCGTCTTTCGCATTTACTATCTTTACCATTTTCAGGCAAAAGAAGCTTTCGGTGATGAAAAACGACTTCATCAACAATATGACACATGAGCTGAAAACGCCTATTTCGACGATTTCTCTTGCGTGCCAGGCATTAAGTGACCAGGATGTGCAGAAGTCGGAAACCCTGTATCAGAGCTACATCAATGTGATAAACGAAGAAAATGAACGCCTTGGATTGCTTACAGAACGGGTGTTGCAAACGGCACTGATAGAAAAAGCCCGCATAAGGCTGAATGTTACCGGGCTGGACATACATGACCTGGTGGAGGATGCCATTCAGAAGGTCAACCTCCAGGTGGAATCGAGGCATGGCACGATCACAAAGCACCTGGGGGCCTCTTCGAGTTATATCAGGGGCGACAAGGTGCACCTTACCAATATGATAAGCAACCTGCTCGACAACGCAAACAAATATTCACCGCATAAGCCAAGGATCACGGTAACCACCGAAAATACCAGCAAGGGTGTTCTCATCCACGTTGAGGATCAGGGCGTTGGCATTAGCCGTGTAAATCAAAAGAAAATTTTTGATAACTTGTACCGGGTTTCAACCGGAAACGTTCATGATGTTAAGGGCTTTGGCCTTGGCCTGAGCTATGTAAAAGCCATTGCCGAGAAACACGGCGGCAGTGTCACACTGGAAAGCGAACCCATGAAAGGATCCCGTTTTACTTTGTTCATCCCTTTTGGATATGATGGAAGGGGGGCGAAGCAGGAGGAAAAGACTCACCAACAAAACTAAGCTATGGAAGAAACACCGAACATCAAGATTTTGCTGGCAGAAGATGATGCAAACCTGGGCACTATTTTAAAGGCATACCTGGAGGCCAAAGGTTTTCCCACTACCTTGTGTGTTGATGGGCAGGAAGCCCATGACGCCTTCCTGCAGCAGACATTCAACTTTTGCATCCTGGACGTGATGATGCCCGTGAAAGATGGCTTTACGCTGGCCAAAGAGATCCGAAAGGTCGACAAAAAAGTGCCAATTCTCTTCCTCACAGCCAAAAACATGCAGGAAGACATTCTGGAAGGGCTGAAAATCGGGGCCGACGACTATATCACCAAGCCTTTCAGCATGGAAGAGCTGCTCCTTCGAATCACGGCCATTTATCGCCGAAGCTATACGGAAACCGTCGGCGACACCGACAAAACTCTCTTCCAGATCGGAGACTATACGTTTGACTATGCACGGCAAACCCTGAAAATTGGGAATAAAGAGCAAAAACTCACGTCCAAGGAGTCACAGCTTCTGAAAATGCTTTGCGACAGGGTCAACCACGTCCTGGACCGCTCAGAGGCACTGAAAAAGATATGGCTTGACGACAACTATTTCAATGCCCGGAGCATGGACGTTTACATTGCAAAGCTGCGCAAATACCTGAAAGACGATCCTTCTATTGAACTACTCAACGTTCATGGCAAAGGGTTTAAACTTCTTGTTTCCAGGGAAGAAGAAGAATAAAAGGCTCTGCATCTTTTTAAAAGGTTCAACATCTTTCCATGAAAACACACACCCTGCATTCCGGAAAGCCCGGCATAAACAGGCTCCCGGCTATGCCGGACTTCAAAAAAATCTGGAACCCCCCATGGTTTCAGGGCAGGGGAAAGCGAAAAAACTTTTTTGAGGGCTGGTACATGAAGCATGTCAGCAAAGGTGGAGGGAGTGTGTTTTCCTTTATTCCCGGGATCTCGCTGACCAGAAACGACCCGCACGCCTTTGTGCAGGCGATTGAAGGGAACTCAGGCCAGACATGGTACTTCAGATATCCCACCGATGCTTTCCGCTACGCCCCTGAATCATTTGATATCCTTATCGGCAACAACCGTTTCTCCTCTTCCGGTATCTCGCTCGACATCAACTCTGAGGGCCAGCAATTCAGTGGCAGGATAGCCTATTCAGACCTGCACAGCTTTCCTGTTTCCATTCGCCGGCCAGGTATAATGGGCTGGTACCGGTACGTTCCATTCATGCAGTGCTACCACGGTGTGGTCAGCCTGGATCACAACCTGGCCGGGAGCATCAGCGTAAACGGGCAAGAGCACAATTTTGACGGGGGAAAGGGCTACGTTGAAAAAGACTGGGGCTCAAGTATGCCCAAAGCATGGGTGTGGATGCAATCAAACAGCTTTGAAACGGAAAACACATCCCTCATGCTGTCCATAGCCCGTATTCCCTGGATGGGAAGCAGCTTCCCCGGCTTCCTGGGTTTTCTTCTCCACGAAGGAAAAGAACTCTATTTTGCCACCTATACCGGTGCGAAGGTCAGAAAACTCGAAGGCTCCGGCAACGAGCTTGCCGTCAGCATCGAAGGGAAAGGTTTTCTTCTTCATATCGAGGGGAAAAAAGAAAAAGCCATCGGACAAAAAGGGTCTCTTAAAGCCCCGGCACTGGGCCAGATGGACAGGGTAATCCACGAGAGCGTTAACGCCACCCTCTTTGTTACACTCACCGACAAAAAAGGGGATCTGCTGTTCAGAGGATCAGGCACCCACGCAGGGCTTGAACTCGTTGGCGACGTTTCCATCCTGAAGCCCTGACGACCCCTCCTGCACTTAAACATATTGGCCCTCCGGCTTGTTTAACCTTTGAAAACTTGGTTGCGGGCATAAAAGAATGCCCTATGTTTCATATCTTTGCAGAGTAATTTAAAATTAGTATAAATAGCATTTCGCTCTTGATCAATGGTTGATAAGAAGAACGACATAATAAACGAGGTAACCGGGTCGGATTACAAGTATGGTTTTTATACTGACATTGAGATGGATCAGGCTCCGCCGGGTCTGACGGAGGACACCATCAGGTTTATATCGGAGAAAAAGAACGAGCCGGCTTTCATGCTGGAGTTCAGGCTGAAGGCTTTCCGGCACTGGAAGACGATGGAGGAGCCGGACTGGGCGCATGTAGACTATCCGCGGATCAACTACCAGGACCTGATCTATTATTCAGCACCCCGGAAACGCCCTAAGTACGACAGCCTTGAAGAGGTTGACCCGGAGCTCCTGGAGACGTTTGAAAAGCTGGGCATTCCTCTCGACGAACAGAAGCAGCTGGCCGGAGTAGCGGTGGATGCTGTTATGGACAGCGTATCCGTAGGGTCTACCTTTAAAGAGACCCTCGCAGAACATGGCATCATCTTTTGTTCCTTCAGCGAGGCCCTGCAGAAGCACCCCGAGCTTATCAAAAAACATATGGGCAGCGTAGTGCCTTATACCGACAATTTTTTTGCCGCCCTGAACTCGGCTGTTTTCAGCGACGGCTCGTTCGCCTACATCCCGAAAGGAGTAAAATGTCCTCTGGAGCTGTCCACATACTTCCGTATCAATGCCGCCAACACAGGGCAGTTTGAAAGAACGCTGATCGTCGCGGAAGAAGGAAGCTATGTAAGCTACATGGAAGGGTGCACCGCTCCGATCCGCGACGAAAACCAGTTGCATGCAGCGATCGTTGAGATCATAGCCAATAAGGACGCCGAGGTAAAATATTCGACGGTTCAGAACTGGTGGCCGGGCGACAAAGAAGGCAAGGGAGGTGTATATAACTTCGTCACCAAACGAGGGATCTGTGAGGGCGAAAATTCGAAGATCAGCTGGACACAGGTAGAGACCGGTTCGGCAGTGACCTGGAAATACCCTAGCCTGATCCTGAAAGGCGACAACTCTACAGGCGAGTTTTACTCGGTTGCAGTGACCAATAACAGGCAGCAGGCCGACACCGGCACCAAAATGATCCATCTTGGCAAAAACACCAAAAGCACCATCATCAGCAAGGGGATCTCTGCAGGCCGAAGCAACAACAGCTACCGCGGACTCGTAAAAACCAGCAAAAATGCCGAGAACGCGCGCAACTTCTCCCAGTGCGACTCGCTGCTCCTGGGAGACCAAAGCGGCGCCCATACCTTTCCTTACCTGGATGTGGGCAACCGCTCCTCTATAGTGGAGCACGAAGCCACCACCAGCAAGATATCTGAAGACCAGCTGTTTTATTGTATGCAGCGGGGCATCGACATGGAAGGGGCCATCGGCCTGATCGTCAACGGGTACGCCAAAGAGGTGCTCTCAAAGCTGCCCATGGAGTTTGCAGTGGAAGCCCAGAAGTTGCTGTCTGTCAGCCTGGAGGGAAGCGTCGGATAAAACGTCGAAGCGATAAAACGCAAGCTGCCGCCGCAGCAGCAATTGGGCTGCGGTGACGAGGCCGGAAAAAGCAACCAGCAGCCGCAGCGCCCGGGCACCGGGGACCAGGAAATAAACCGGCATCAGCAGCCGCAGCAACTGGGCTGCGGGAATGTAGAAAGGAACCGACAGGCGTAGCCGCAACACCCGGGCTGCGGGAATATAGTAACAACACAAAACAAAATATCATGCTTAGTATCAAAAACCTGACAGTATCTATAAAAGGCAAGACCATCATCAGGGGTTTAAACCTGGAGGTGAAGGAGGGCGAGGTACATGCCATCATGGGGCCCAATGGCTCGGGCAAGAGCACCCTTGCATCGGTAATTGCGGGGCGCGACAATTATGAAGTTGAGGAAGGGGAGGTTTTGTACAACGGCCAGAACCTGCTGGAGCTGCCGGCAGAAACCAGGGCCAGGGAAGGCATTTTCCTGGGTTTTCAATACCCCGTGGAGATCCCCGGGGTAAGTATTGCCAATTTCATGCGCACTGCCCTCAACGAAAAGCGGAAGTATTTAGGACTTGAACCGCTTACCGGAGCAGAGTTCCTGAAGCTCATGGAGGAGAAGAAAAAGATGGTGGATATCCACTCAAAACTCACCAACCGCTCGGTGAACGAGGGCTTTTCGGGAGGTGAAAAAAAGAAGAACGAGATCTTCCAGATGGCCTTGCTGGAACCCAGGCTGGCCATTCTCGACGAAACCGACTCCGGCCTGGACATTGACGCACTCAAGGTTGTGGCGGGAGGCGTAAACAAACTGCGGCGCAACGACAACGCCACCGTTGTGATAACCCACTATCAGCGCCTGCTGGACTATATCGTGCCCGATCACGTTCACGTCCTCTACGAAGGATACATCATAAAAAGCGGAGGAAAAGAACTCGCCCTCGAACTGGAAGAGAAGGGCTACGAGTGGATAAAAAAGG
>LCWY01000039.1_pt1 | contig 20398 bp, 9 predicted proteins | sample 348741 | NCBI WGS metagenome assembly LCWY01 (sample SAMN03565343, study PRJNA281982) | anaerobic digester metagenome | biome: Anaerobic digester; feature: Alkaline_Metagenome_Assembly_A; material: Alkaline anaerobic digester sludge; isolation source: anaerobic digester run at haloalkaline... | reverse complement strand
TCGCCAAATATCGTTTCCTCATTGGAGGATAAATGAGCACTTGTTATTTGCTTCACTATTTCTTCAGCTGTCGTTATATATTTTTGCCTTGAACATATAAGGATTCTTACGCTTCAGAACCTTTTCTAATTTTAACTTAGAAAGAGCTTTAATGCGTTTTTGATGAAAATCCCCAATATTGTCTTCGACGTATTGGACGACATCACCTCTGTTTAACTGATTCATTGTTTCCCTTTTTGTTGTGAATCCTATTAAAAATATGGTCTTTATATTCAGGCATTATTTCAATACCAATTGAATCTCTACCCATTCGTTTGGCAACAACATTGGTGGTGCCTGAACCAGTGAATGGGTCTAAAACTAAATCGCCAGGAACCGTAAATAATTTAATAAACCATTCGGGTAAAGCTTCTGGGAATGCTGCGCTATGATTTCTATTCCCGCATTCAGTGGCCAAATGTAACACATTGGTTGGGTAGGCTTTTTGACGATTCTGCCAATTTGAAATATTTTTACCAAATCCGCTTTTAACTTTTGATTCATCACGTCTTTGATCGGTTTCACTTAACTTTTTTAGCCTTTTTTCAGCCCAACCCCCTACGGGAACCATTACCTCATCCTGGTACATATTAAATTTTTTGTTCTTGTTGAATTGAAGTAATCTCTCCCACGAATCACGAAAACGGTTTGGCCATTTACCAGGATACGAATTTTTTTTATGCCAAATAAATTCTTCAGTCCACATCCATCCTTGCTTTTTCATCTCAAGGATTAATTCCATAACATACGTACTGCGCTGACCACCTACAACCTTTTCTTTGATATTTAGAATAAAGGTGCCGCTTGGCTTTAAAACTCTTAATAATTCTTTAGAGATAGGGAGAAACCATTCCACATACTCATCAGGCTTAATCCCACCATAAGTATTCTTCCTTTGGTCAGCGTAGGGAGGGGAAGTAAATATTAAGTCGACTGTATTATCTTGTATGTCCTTTAGAACCTTAATACAGTCACCAATTCTAATATCAACAGAAGCATCCATAAAAACAAACAAATATAAATTAAACTTGTAAAAAATGCCAGCTATCATCAAATGCGGTTATTTGTGCCCTGGATTTTTCACCATCCTTCTCTTCAAAAAGCACATTATAACTTGCCTTTGAATTAAATGGGGGGTCAAGATAGATTAAATCGACACTTTCATCTGGGATATACTTTCGCATAATCTCCAGATTGTCTCCAAAATACAAATGATTTTTCATAGTTAAGGTTATTTCCTTTGCAACATAAATACCGTCTCCCTGGAATCCGTCTCACACTCCCACACTCTATATTCAGAGCAGCACTTTAGGTCTTTGGCTGTCATTCGCTTAACATAGTTTGATACATTCTGGAGAGTTCTTTGGATTTCACCTATATGGTGGTTAAAGAGACTTGTCTCCTGGAGCTTAGTCGCTTCACCCATCCTCATCTCGACACTGATCATATCGACGTTAAAGTTAACAATAAGATCAATGTTGTCAACCTTTTCCCTCAATTCGCTTTCAGTCAATACTTTAGAATCATTCATTGTAAATAGGTTGTTTGGTTAGTAATAAAATATCAGTATGCCTGTATTAAAAAGCAGGGTGCAAAATAAATATTTTTTTTAATTCGGTATACAAAAAAACCCCATCAATCATAAAAATTGATGAGGCTATGCTTGTAATTGTTAGTTAAACCAGATCACAGAGTAAACTCAAAGCTGGTTACAACCTGTGGCAATCGCTTACCGTGCAAGCATCTCAGCTACCCTGGGGTCTGCCTCTGCCTGAGCTTTTTCTGCGGCCTGAGTGATCTCTCCTTGCAACTGTGCCGGGTCAACTCCCGGAGGCATCTGCCCTTCTGCGGCTGCCTGCTGCTTAGCTCTTATGCTCTCCAGCATCTTGTCGGCAAACGGCATAGAGGTATTCTTTAAGAATAACTCCAGATCAATACCTCCCATCTCCAGCAGCCTGTAAAGCATATCATCCATTTGCGCCCGGAATACAGGAGCATCCATGCTTTGAGTGATAACCAGATCGTACTGCAAGTTCCTGGCCTTGTCTGCCGTGTAAAAATTAGCTTCCTGAGCATAATCCTGGCCACTGATTGCAATGTGCCTGTCCTCATAATACTGAGTGATCAGCTTCACTGCCTTAATATCTCTGCGCTCTCTGTACCAGGCATACACTTCCATCAAGTCCATTGAGTTAATGGCAGCGTTCTGAGCTTCCTGTGCATAGAGGGAGGCCGGAGTACCACTCTTGGCTTCCTGGCCTTTAATGGCACCGTGCACACCACTGATTTCCTTCATCAGCGTCATTTGAATAGAGAGAAGCTCTTTGGCACCCACGTTCACGCTATTGGCAGAAACCTGCTGCGGTGGCTGCACACCAGCTTTGGCCTTGTAAAACATTACAGAATCAGCCTTTGTCCACTTCTCCGACCATTCTTCCGGATCTTCCTCATCCGGAACAGAATCCCAGGGAGCCATAAGCACACCCTTTGCACTGTTTCCGATAATCCAGTCCAGCATACCAATGATACGGTTAATGTGACGCTGCTGATCAATGATGTCCTCTACCAATCCCCAAACTTCACCGTCTACCAAAGGATACAGTAGGAGGGTGTAGGGGTGTTCTCCGTGCTCAAACGGACTTTCCATTTCGTCCAGCGTGTCTCCGTTGGGTGTCAGGTACTTAACATACCAATACTGATCTAATTTCGGACGTGCATCAATCAATGGCACCTTGCTTTCCGGAATACCTTGCTCGGCTGCCATAAGCAACCTCTGTTCGTTCTCAGCCTGAATAGCCTCGATAGGCTCATCTGTCATGTAATATTCGCCTTCCAGGTAATCATGACAATACAACCTCCATGCACTACGCAACTCCCATACCTCGATCACCCTGGCTTTGGAGGGGTCTTTGGTTGTCAGGAAGTCGATACTGTCTACATCGTTGGCAGAAAGGCCATAGGTGGTGGCCAGGTAGTTGCTGTCCATCTCTTTGTAAAGGCTCCGGATACGTTTTCCGTCCTCCTCATCCTTTGCAAAGGCCGCTTCCACATCATCCATCGGTGCATCAATGATCTCACCAATACGAATGATGTCCATTCCCCGGATGTCTGTTACATCAGAGTTGAAAAATATGCGGTTGGGGTTGATATTTTCCTGAAACAAATCCTCCATGTTCCGGTCTTTCCACAACCTCACGCCCTGCTTAGAAACAGCCATACCAGACAACAGAAACTCCTCTAAGTTCCTGGCATCCAACTCCCTGGTGTTATTCAGCTTCTCTGCTGCCAGTAGTGTATTGGTAAGCATTTCCGCTATCTTGGCATCCTCACGTCTCCTGGACATGATCATTGGCCGGGTCTTATTGAGACGGAACTGCCCCAGGATGTTTTTGATCACCGGGCGGATAACATTCTGCTTTAGCGGGAATTTACCCCTGCGCTTAATCAACGTCTCCTCGGTGATCGTCTTGCTTTTGTCCTCTGGGTCAGGAACAGGCTCAAACCATTGGTCTCCCCTGGCATACTTTCGTGCCCTCCTCCTGCGCTTACGGAACTCAGCCAGGGAAGTCCAGTCCTTCATAGCTCGCTCCAGAAGCTCCATGTTCTTCTTTTTCTCCTCTGGAGATGTTCTCTGCGGCTCAGGCTTGTTGTCGACACCATAACGCTCGTCAAACTCCCTGAGCGTCTCGGCAGTTCCGATGGTGTCCATGTTTAACTGTGTGAAATCTATTGCTTTCATGGTCTCCATTTAGTTTATTGTGGCCTCCTTGTTTTTTCCTGTACTAATTCAAGCTGCATCCTTCGGTACATATCTCGCACATTGTCTGCTGACTTGTCGTGTCCTTGTGCTCTCAGGGTTCTCTCCGATTCCATCAGTCCTCTGATCGTGCTGTGCTGGTTGGCGATCATTAGATTATCCCTTAGCCTCGGTGTACGCTGGAACTCCAGGATTTTCTCAGTGTTATTTTGTCTCACATAATCCCTGTACAACCTTTGATCATTAGAAACCTCTCGTATAATATCCCAATACTCCCGGTTCACAACATCAGTCACAGGGTTACGGAAGAACCTGTTGACAATAGGTGTGTCATATGCAGTGAAGTTTTCGCTCACTTCTGTGGTAATGTCAGTATCCTGGTCTGTGATCAGGTTACGGCTTGTCTGGTAAATACCATCTGCTGTTTTGTACAACTGGTTATACCACCTTCCTCTGGCTCCGAACACGCTGTTTACATAGTGCTCGATCATAGCCGGGTTAATGTCTGCATACCAGGGCACCTGCTCTCTCTGGCCGTCTTTGAGGAAATACTTTGTTTCATTTCCCAGGTCTCCACCAGCAGCCTCATAGATTTCATATGTGGCTCTCTTAATAGCTGGGTTAACTGTCTGCCAGTGTTGTTTCACCCTCGGCTGCGCTCTTTCTTCTTCAATGGTGAACGCCTCCGGCCTTAGCCTTCTTCCTGTGAAGGATTCATTGACCTGCCACTCATATGCTGGCATCAGAATAGTCGGAACCACTGGCCTGAGTGACGCTCCACCTTCCCTGTTTACAAAGCCTTGCAAGCTCCAGGGGCTAAATGCTTCACCCATAGCACCTACGCTCTGGATAAGCATATCATCAGCATCCATACGTCCGGAATAGTAGTCATAGAAGATAGAACCTATCGCCCTGAAACCACGCCAGTTATGCGGGTCAGGAATACTTAGGTTCAGGTTAAACCAATCCGGGGTAATACCTTTTGTCGGGAGCATAGTGTAAAACCTCCGGAGGAACGGTGCAGTCTTGTCATAATCCCTTACGCCTTCCTCATCCTCATCTCCAAACATATCGAACATCATACTCTCAAAGAACCCTCTGAGGGAATAGATCATCATGGCTACTGCAAACCTCTTTGGGTTGTTCTTTCCAAACTCCACTGTTTTCTTCATGGCCTGGATTGTAGGATTGAAGAAAGCATAAATGGAGGAGAAGTGCTTTGTCAGCCTTCCCTTGCGGTCATAGTTAACGTCAGCGTTCTTACTAATCTCAATCGCCCTGGCAATGGAATACTTATGTGTGCCGTCAGCCTTTTTGATCTGCCTTGCTGTTAAATATGTGGCAAACCTGGAGGTGTTTTCTGACCACTTAGCAAAGGTCTCTGTCAGTTCCATCTCCTTGCGCCACAACTTCTTCATTGCACTCATTCCCTTACCCTCCATCGCTTCCTTAGACGCTCTACGCATTTGTTTTTCAATGCGTTTGAGGGAGTACATATGAACGTACCCGGTTTCTCCACCGTGACTTGTCCACTCGTGATAGTACCTATCTATCTCATTCTTATGTATGTCTGCCTTGCCTGTCTGTGCCCTACGGATAGCTTTACTGGCCACAGGTGTGTTTTTCAGGAACTTTTTAACAAAGCCTGGGTCATTGGCAGCCATGTTAATCCAGTGGCTTGTTGCGGCAAACTGAATGTCTCGCACCTGGTTTGCCCAAATCCAGTTCGGGTTTTTAGAGGTGAGCCATGCAGACAGCCTTCTGGTATACCAACCAAATGGCTTTGCCCAGCTTGCATCTGCACTGTAAAAGAAACCCTGGGCAACGCTGGGGTCATGGAAGCCAACGATATACTTCTCACCGCCCTCGATCACATACATTTCGTGCTCCTTAGCCAACTCAGCAGACACCCTGCGCTCATGTGCATTGTTGATCTTCCTCCTTACACGGCCAGCGTCAAACAACTCCTGGGCAGGTCTGTTTACCTGCTCGCCCCAGGTGCCATCATCATTCTGAACCAGGTATGTTTTCTTTGCATATACCAAGTCCTGACCTGGGAACAACCTGGCCAGGTTCAGAACGTGCTGCTTAACCTGGTTTTTATTCTTAGCAACCACTGCGCTGTGTGCCATGTTGAATATGTATGGTATCGGGTGCGCTGGCATAGAGGTACGGCCATCAGCAGTTTTCAGGGTTGCATTGTAAATGTCTCCAATTCCCTTACCTTGCTCATAATCAAATATATCGGCCTTGTCTCCGTGCTCCCAACCTCTCAGTGGTACATAGTTATCATACATATCCCTCAGTGAGACATATGTTTCGTGGGAAATCTCACCGCTTACCATTGCCTGTGCAAGTGAGAACTGTGTGGCTTCCCTGACTGCCGTCCAGAAGTTTTCTATTGTCTCAGCATCCATCATGCCTTCATACTTATTGACAACATCCTGGGCAATCTCATCTGGGTACTCGTACTTATTCTCAGTGTCCAGTTCTCTGATACCGGAGAAATCGTGCTTTCTCAGCGTCTCCGCATACTCAGCTAAGGCCGCTTCATTGGCTTGCATCATTGTTTCAAACTCAGCAACACCCTCATGCACACGCTGTTTAGCCTCGGCAATGTTCTCTTTTAAGACAGTAAGCTCCTCACTCAGCCTTGCTATTGTAGCATCGTCCTGAGCCTGGCTTAGCTCCGTCTCCAGTTGCCTTTGTTGCTCAGCGTACTGGTCGAAGATTGCCTGCCTGGTTGCCGGGTCGATCTCCGGGTGCATCTTTATGTACTGCTGCATTTCTTCTGATTGCTTCCTGCGAAGCTCACGGAGATACCTTTGACGGAAGTTGGCGTTACGCTCAGGAGCGTGTTTTGCCACCATATAGTGATGGATGTCCTTCTCAGACAGTCCAGTTTCGGTCAGCTTTTTCAGGTTATTCAGTAGGGTTTCACCCTGGTTGCCATCGAACTGATCAAGCTCATACTTTATCTTACTACGCATATGGTTTTCAGAACGATAGGCATTAGCGAAGTCCGGGATTTCCATTCCGTACTCCTTAGCCAAAGCCTCCTGCACCCTTTTCATCCCTATCATTACGTCAGCCATCTGGTAGTCGATCTTATCCGATATGCTCTGTTTGATCGGGATGTGTCTGATCTCCTGAATACCATCTTTGCCCCTGACGGACAAGTCAAGTGTTAGCTGCTCACCTTGCTTAACCCCTGGCTTAACATATCTCTCTTTGTTGGTTGCATCCTCAGCTTCTCCACGCTTCTCCAGTCTCTCCGCTCTCCTTTGTGCATTTTCGGCAAGTGTGTTGGTCTGGCTGTCTTGCACCAGGTTTCCAACGGAAGCTCTCACAATATTCTGAATCTCAGAATCGTGTAACCTGTCATAACTTCCAAACACCTTACGGAACAGCCTCCGGAAAGCATCAACGATCTTCTGCCATGCGGATTGCTCTCTCTTGCTTAGCAGCTTTCCACTGTCCATTTTCTCAGATATGCGAGCCAGGTACTCATTCCCCTTCATAGCAGGGGAGAAATCCTTGTAGGCTTCATAATGACGTTTGGACGGAAATACTGCCCGGAATCCAGCCTCACCAACGCTATCATAAACTCTCTCCAGAAGCCTGTAACGCTGCATCGGGTTCTTAATCAGCTTGGTAATACCATAATGGACACCAACCTCATGGATGTACAGCTTCATCACCCTGCCCGGAGTTTGGGCAATGTGATCGGTAACAAAATACACCTTCCCGGTGAATGGGGAGTGCATACCTTCAACGTGAGAACCCTTTAAGGCGTTCTGCATTATTGAATCCACAGCCATCTTTGGTTCACCGTTCTCCTTCATGGCCTCCAGGAGATCAGCAGGTCTACGGACAACGACTGTCTCTCCATTTTGCAGGCCAGTAATCTTATTGAGCTTGCGGATTTCGCTCTTAATAGAGGCGTGTTTGCGCTCAGAAAGGGTCTTTGGCATCCTGGGTTTTGTCAGAAACTCCATCGTTAACTGGCCTTTCTGCGCCTTAATCACAGTGTCGATAAAGGCATCCCTTTTAGCCATAGCGTCCTGGTGCTGCCTTTGCAGTGCATCCATCCTGTCTTTCAGGGGTTTAAGGACACGCTGCATATTATCACGGCCTACATCCAAACCTGGCTGCTCAAAAAGTGTCTGCGTCTGCTGTGCAGGACTATCACCAAAAAGTGTAGCCTGTGCTTCATTCAGCCTGCGGCCAACCTCTCTTTTCTTTGCTTCGTATTCCCTCTTGGCAGACCTGGCTTGGTCGGAAAGCCTCTCAATAGAACGATCATACTCTCCGATCTGCTCCATTGCATTACGCTCCTTGCTTTCTCCCAGGCTTTCAATCTCTGATCTCTGCTGGTCTCTGATAGGGTGCACTGGCTGAGCGACATCCTGCCTCACAGAAAGCTCCGGGTTCATTCCCAAAGCATCCTGAACCTCTTGCATTTTTGTCAGGGGGAACATCCATCCCTGGTGTTTTTTCATCCAAATACCACCTAATCCTCCACGACCTAACAGTCCTTTAACTGGCTTAGTGTCACCCTTTACAACAAAGGCTTGGTCAGATATTTGCTCAAACTGGTATTTGTCGTTTCGTGGCATCTCCTGGGGTGCCTGGATGGGTGCTTGCTGCCCTTCCGGTGCTTGCTGCCCTCCTTGCTGTTCGCCCTCTCTGCGGACACCGCTTGTATCAAATGGGTCTGCTTCGATACGGCCATGCTGTATTGCCCGGAGTGTGGCCAGTTTATTGCCCACAATCTCCCTTCTTCTGGTATCGCTGATGGAATCGTTGTAAACAAAGATCGCCTGTGCCGGGGTTTTTGTGTTTCTCCTGGAGACACGCCCTAACATCTGGTCAATAACATTTCCACTATAATTAGGAGTGGTCACATAGAGTGTCCTCGGTGAGCCGCCCCTGGAATCATCCAGATTGATACCAGTGGAAGCGGATTTGGCCGTTCCGATCAATACTTGAACGTCTCCATCCTGGAAAGCTCTGTTTGCTGCGGTCTTGTCAGCCTTGCCATACACCTCAGCAACCTCAATACCTTCGGCACGGAAGCGGTTCTTAATCTCAGTGATGAACCCCGGAATCTCTGTGCCCAAAGCCTTAATGTAGGTGGGGTTAACTCCTTCTGCCAGGATAACCACCTTGCGCCCTTCGGCCAGGTCTTTTTTGGCAGCCTGGAAAACAAAGTCCAGCTTATTTATCTCATTCCACCGGGAAAGCTCTCCGCTACGCTCGCCCATTATACGCATCTTTTTCTTCGGAGGTACCCGGCCTTCTCCGTCAGCATGGGAATCCAGCACGTCCTGCCAGTATTGGTCGATCTCGGCTTGCTGAGCCTGCTGGTCTGGGGTAAGTTGTGCATTGGCCTCCTGGAGACTACCAAAGAACGGAAACTCCCTCCGGAGCATAGTTCCGTTGGCAATCATCTCCTCCCTTATGGCCGTTATGTTCTGGAGAATATCGGCAGGGTCAACACCCTTAGCCAGTTGAATTTCAATCTCTCCTGTCGGCCTGCCTGTCTGTGGGTCTTTTACCTCAACAACATCAAATCCCATGCGCCTGTATACCTCGTCTTTAGGGAGGTTTGTTACCTGGCTGATAAAATAGGCAGAACCAGCAGGTGTGTCCATAGGGGTAGCCGTCACAAACACCTTATGGTCTGTGGTAATGTTGTTTGCGGCAATAGCTTTTTTGGTATACTGGTTTTTCAGGTTGTGTGCTTCATCAAACAGCACCAGTCCGTATTCTCCCTGTCCAGCTTTCTTTGAAGCAAGATTTTTATAAGTTCCTATCTCAAAGTTAGATAGGGGAATGCCCATCGCATTGGCATCATCGGTAAAGTTGTTGTCAATAATCTGTTGGTTCTCAGTAATTAGGAGAACCTTTTGGCCAGTAGCCTTCATGTACTCATGGGCTAAGGCCAGCATTTGCCTTGTCTTACCTACACCTGTTCCGTCAGCTAAGACAAAGGCAGGACTTTTGTTGTCCAGGAAAGCTGCAAGCATATAATTTACACCTGCGGCCTGGTCGGGTGCCAAAGAATCTCCGGCACTTACTCTTTGTTTTACTGCCGGAAGTCCATCACCTACTTCCCAGACAAGCGGTGGTCTTTCACCCTCTGCCCTTCGATCTGGTTGATTTGCTTCTTGACGTTTCGCCTGCGCCTGATTGCGTCCTCCATCTCCATCACTTCTCCGATCTGCTGCTCCAGGTTCCTGTTCGGCTCGATCTGATAATCTTTCGTTAGCTTCATTTTGCTCTATGTTTTGACGTTCATGTTGTTGATCAATCTGTTGCTTCTGGTCGGCCTGCTGCTCAGCGACTTGCCCGGCATCCTTTTTCAGCCTGTACTCGCCACGCTGTATGCCTTCCAAAAAGTCAGTGGCCGTTATCTGCTCGCTGCCACCTCCCTGATCTTGCTTGTAGTGCAGCTTTACGCTCTGAATACCTCTGTTATCACCTTCCCTGGTTATAACCTCGACATAAGCCTCCATCTCACCGCCAAACAATGTAACCTCTTGGTTATTGTATGGCTCCAGTTCTGTGATCGGGTCGATCTCCTGCTGCCGCATTTCCTTTACAGTGAGCGGCCTGTTGTAAACTACTGAACCGTAACGGGTTCCATCGTCATCCCAGCGTACAAATCCATCGCTGGTTTGGAAGTTACTGAACGGCCTGGCTCTCAGTCGGTAGCGGTACTCTCCCTCGGCTGGTGCATCTCCAGGTTCTCCTCGGTCGGCTGCTCGGTCGGCTGCGTCTGCATCGGCTCGCTCTCCTGCGTCTCCTCGGTCTGCTGCAACATCTCCAGGTACCTCCCTTTCGCCTTCGTGGGCAACCTCTTGATCTCCTCGTTGGTCAACGGCCTGTGGCTGGCTATCTCCAGGAGAATCTTCGTCTCTACCATCACGTCTTTCTCCTCTTTCGCCATCTCGCTGTACTGCTCCAGGGTCTCCAGGCTCATCTCTGGCAACATCTCTGGCTTCAACTTGGTTCTTAATGTCATTGCTTATGTCCTCCTTAAAGTTAAACACTGCGTCCAATGCCTCAGCCATGCTCTGCGGTGGCTCAGCAAATAAGTCCTTGCTGCCATTGACACGCTTATAATAATCTCTGATCGGGTTAATTATGTCTGCTTCCCTCTTTGCCTTAGAGATCATCTCAGCTATATGCAAAGATAGTGAAGAATAGTGATCTTTGGGTGCTTCCCCGGTAAACATATCAATGGCTTGCCACCACTGCTGCAAGGTCATAGAATCAGCCTCTCCTGCTGTCTTATTGTACCTGTGATAGATCATAACAGCCTCTTGTATAAATGGTTGCAGGCTGTTGTCCGGGTTCTCTGCCCTCAGATGGGAAGATTTAATTAAGGCATTTTGCGTAATGCTGGGCAGGGAATCAAAGAAAACATCGAAGTCTGCCCTTGCACCGTCAAATAAATTGTACTGAATCACACCCATTAAGTCCTGAATGGCATCGGGTGTCAGTTCGCCCCTTTTATTCAGGGCAGATTGATACTGTGCTTCGCTGATTGCGTTAGCGTTCAGTAGGTATTTCAGTGCATCCAGGCCGTTCTCACGAATCGTTGCCCGGAGTGTCTGATTGTCTTTTTCTGTGCTTGTCAGAATCTCAACTGCTCGTTGCAACTGATCAGAGTTTAACCTCCTGGCCGTGTTCTTAGGCTGAATACGCTGAGTACCACCTGTCTCCAGGTCGTTTGCTGTATACTGGCCAAGCTCTACCGCCCTGGAATCGCTGACATCGGCCATAGAAACCAGTACAGGTCTCTCCATCTGGCGAATAGCTTGCGGGTCTAATCCCAGACGTTCAGCGTTCTCAATCAAATAATCCCTCAGTCCTTTGCTGTCCATCGGGTCGTTTTGCCAGTATTTCAGCAATCCCTCAGCCCTGTTGTTACCCTGAATTACCTCGCCCCGGCTGTTAACCACAGGTGCGCCTTCGTATGCGTTATTTGTCCTGTCAGACAACCTGTTCCAATCCGGATTGCTGGCAATCTTAGTGCTGGTTCTGTCGGAAACCTTGTCGGTGCGCTCCTTTGGCTGTGCCTGGGCAATTCCGTGCTTCGGGTTCCTTACTCTGTTTTTGTGTGAAGGCTGTAACTGATTAGCTTCGATCACTGCCATTGTCACAGGAACGCTCACGTCCGGGTCACTGCTAAAATACCTGGTTCCTTCGTCACCCTCCGCTCTGTTTTCAATGGGTGCCTGTCTCTCAGTGTCCTGCTGGACTTGCTCTGCCTGCTGTTGCTCGGCTGGAGCGGGAGCGGCTTCCTTAACTCTAACACTCTCTGGCTGGAATACAACCAACTCCCCTTCCTGGGTCTCGCTCTCACGGAAATAGATGGAATCATATCCCTGGTCTCTGAGGTGCTTTGTGACAATCCTGGCAAGCTGATCATTGCCCATGTCGTTCAGATCGTCTATTGTCACGCTGTCTCTGCTCGGCCTTTTGCCGCTCTGCATTGCGCTGATAAAGTCGGAAGTATGAAACTCATCGAAATGTTCACGAAGTAACTGGTTCCTAAGTTCGACAAGTCCTGTATCTGTATCTACAACATAAGGATTAGATATGTCGACCTCTACTGGCTGTCCTTCTCCGTACCTGTTCTGTGCTTCCGTACTGACATAAACACCCTCGGCCTGGTTCTGCCCCATACCTAAGCCCTCAACTCGTGTGAGCGGCTTCTGCTGGATTTCCTGGACGACCTGCGCTGGGTCTGCGGGTGCTTCGGGTGCGGGTGCTTCTGCCGGAGCCTCTGCCGGAGCTTCGGGTGCGGGTGCTTCTGGAGCCTGTTCCACAGGTGCTTCCACAGGTGCTTCTGGTGCCGGAGCTTCTACCTCTGCGGGAGCCTCGGCCTCGGCTTCTGCGGGTGCTTCCTGTTGCTGTACTTGCTGATCTGCACCATCATCTATGCGCTGAATAGCCTCCGTATACACCTCGATCTGATCTTCCAAACGCCTGATCTGACGCTTGTTCTGCGCCCTTTCGTTAATGCTGTTAGTCTCCTGTTTGGCCAGCTTCGCAATCTTTTTGTTGTTGGTTTCGATCTGGCCTTGCAGTATGTCCACCGCTTCTTTTCCAAATTCGGCCTGCATTGTCTCGGCCATTACCTGCGGGTCTGTTATTCGCTCGAAATCAGGAGTTCCATCCTCCAGCCTGGGTACCTCACCTTGTTCCGCTTCTGCTTCTGGTGTCTGTGCCTCTTGCTGTGGCTGCTGTTCGGCCTGTGGCTCCTGGGGTTGCTGTTCCTGTTGTGGCTCTTGTTGTGGCTCTTGCGGTTGTGGTTGCTGTGCCTCCTGTTGTGCATCTGCATCTGGTTTAGCTACAATTTCAATATCTCCTAATCTGTCATAAGGAATGTTCTCACCTGCGGAATCCGGGTTGCTATCACCGTCCATTCTCACCATCAGCCCGGAAGAATCAAGGTTCTGAGTGACAATACCTTCCTGAACCCTGTCTCCATCATGGAACTTAATGCGGGTACCGGGAACCAGTTCACTGGCTGCTATCTCAGCATTGGCATCCTCGGCTTGCATTTCAGCCTCCAGTGCTTCTGCCGCCTCAGAACTTTCTGCGTCAATAAGCTCAGCCTGAGCCTGTTCTGGTGTTTTTTGCTCATGGCTGTAAATATCTTTGGAGCTAATCATTACAGTCTCCAGTTCTCCGTCAGGATTGATCAGTTTGGCTACCAGGGGTTCGCTGGGGTTAGCTGCGTCTCCCTTTACGATAAACACATCCATCTCACCGTATTGTGTGTTTGCCCTGGCTTCCACAATACTTCCATTCTCATGGGAAACTTGTTGGACATATTCAGCAGCGTCACTGGCAACTTGCTCCAGTTCATTATCAAGGTCGTTCTGGCGATCTGCCTTCTGAGCAGCCTCAGCACCCTTTAACATATTATGGCGCATAATGTTACCAAAGACCTCACCAATCTCCTCACCACTAAGGTTGTTATCTTTGACAACCTGTTCGATCAGTTCAAACTGCTTTTTTGGTATCGTGTTTTCTCGTATATGTTTGATCTCTCCCAGAACAGCAGGTCTGTCAGCAAAAATGCTTTCTATTTTGCTGTCACTCTCCTGTACGCCCTTCTTAATCTTGGCCACCTGCTTGCGAACCTTCGCATCGGCTACCTGTCTCTGGACAAATCCAGTGCCTCCCCTTAAAGATGAGAAGGCACCGGACATACCACCAATAGTAAGGAACAGCGTACCCTGCTCCCTGGGGTCAACAAAAAACTCCCAATTATCGTTGGCCAAACCCTGCTGGACAACGGCTACAAACTGCTCCTCGATCAACTCAACTACAAAGCCGTGATAACCAATTCTTTCTCCCAGCTTGCCAAAGTGTTTCTCACCTATTCCCTGGAGTGCTCTCAAAAAAGCATTCCTATTTTCCGGCCTGGCAGCCAGCTTCCTGGCTATGTTGGCGGCTGCTTTCTGCATATACAGACCGGACATATTGAATACCGGGTCAGCAGCACCCATCAGCACTGATCTCCACCATACATCTTCCGTTGGCCTGCCGGGAATACGCTCTACATTAAGATTGCCTTCTTCATCAAATACTCCACTAACCTCGCCAGTGATCTCATCCTCCTCCATCTTCGTCACACCAGCCTTCTCACTGAAATAATATTCATATGTTTGTGGGTTCACTACGAAACGACCTCCATGAGCAACGGTAAAGCCCCCCGCTTTCAAAAATCCCGCAAGTGCTCTATTTCCTAAAACCCTGGAACCTATGGCCGACTGCATTTTTGTGAACGCTGTGGCACTCATTCCTTTGGTCATACCAAACCACGCCAGGAACGGAACCACCTCAGCTAAACCATGCGCTGCATCACCCAGCATTGTGGTCTTAGCGTCAAACATGGCCTGTGTATGTACGGCCAGTGAAGAAAGCAAGGCTTCCTCATCATCTGTAAGAGGCTCATCAGCATCCAGCCTCTCAGCAATCTCATTAATGGCAGCTTCTCTTGCTGCGCTATTCATATTGATAGAAACAAAGTCCTGCCAAATAGGCATCCTGGCCTGATTCAGCACGGACTGTATATAGGTGTCGGATTCGACAGATTTTACCAGTCTCTCCGTCTGACCTAAGAGTTGTTGTGCAAAGTCGATATTCCTTGTTGCCCTGGCTTGCTCCTCCCGCATCTCCATTGTCTCCTCGGTCTGATCACGCTGGTGCAGGTGCATACCAGGAACCTGGACAGGATACCTGTTTTCTCTGTGTGTGGACGGCCTTTCACGCAAGTCCTCCCATACCATATCAATCTGCTCCCGGACAGACTTTACGCCCTCATGTATATGCGGAAGCTGCTGAGGTTCATAGCTTTCAATGTCTTCTTTGAGTGCATCAGAAGTTCTCTCAATCGCCTCTTTTTGCTGCTCAGCGACCTGTGGAGGTGTCGAAGCACCTCTGCCGGGTCTTACAGTGCCATCCTCGGTCTCCCTGGCTGTTCCTCTAATCCAGTCGTCAATCCGTTCCCCAATACCTCTGCGCCCCTCTAACTCCGGGAACTCCGCATCAGGAGCTTCCTGATCAAGCGGTGTGGGTTGCGGAGGCCGCTCCTCCTCTGCTGTTCCTTCCCTGTGTGGAGTAGGGTCTGGCCAGTACTTAGGCTCTGTCTCTGGCTGTGGCCGGGGAGCGGGAGTGGTATCGGCAGGTGTTTCTGTCTTAGGCATCCTGGCCGCAAGTTGCTCATTCAAAGGTGCTTCCTGGGTAGGCTGAGGAGCCTCCTGGGTTAGCCTGCGGAGCTTTGAAGGTGGGGTAAAGTCCACCATCGGCCTGTAATCAGGGTGTTGCCTAAGAAAAGAACCTACAAGGGTAGTGTCATTATCTACCTGGGCAGATGATTTCGGAAATCTCTCCCTTAGCAGTGCTGCAAAATCTGGAACGCTATACTTGTTCTGTGGCATAATTATTCGTTAAAGTCAATTTCTGGATAGTCTGAAAATGGGTCGTACTTCTGCTGTTGTTGTTGCTGTCCGGAACCACCACCGCTCTGCGGTAAAATTCCCAATGGGTCATAGCCCTCCATGCCACCAGACATAAGGAACTGCCTGGTTCTGGGGAGCCTATGCCACCACCTTTGCACCAAATCCCACCTATCGGCTGCGGAAATACTCGACCTGTTAGTGAGCATCTGGACGGTTCGTGCGTCAATCTCAACTTCCCCTTCTTCAAGTGCTGTGTTAAGCTCATCCAGCACCAACTCCTCAGCCCTTAACCGCTCAGGGTCACTCAGTCGGAACATTGCCCGGTTCCTGTTTTCTTCGTCCAGGATAATATTGTTCCTTTCTGCATATATTCCCTTTTCTGCCTCACTCTCAGCCTTGTCCAACTCCTGCTGATGCTTCCGCTGGTTCCACTCAAACTGCTCCTGGAGGCGATCTTCACGGTCTCTGGCGATACCAATACGCTGATCTTCCTGGCCAAGCTGCCTTTTCTTATAAGGCCACTCCCTTTCCCATTCCATCTGATCTCTGTCACGCCTCATTTGCTCGTCTCTTGCGCCTTCTATGCCCTCCAGGTACTTATTTATGCGTTTGAGATCATACTCCTTCTGCGCCTCAGCCTGATCAGACATGATCTGACGGTAGTTTTGCATACTCTGGAGTGCCGGGGAAGGGTCATAAGGGGTTACAGAAGCTCCCCTGGTTGCACCAATCCCCTGAACTGTCTGGCGAATAGCGTCTCCCAGGAGCTTTAGCCTTGCATTTCGCTTCTCACGTTCTGCCTGTGGCCTCTGATCTGGAGGTTGTTGCGTACTCAGAATAGCCATTGCCGGGTGAACGTGCTGGCGATAGAGTTCTGGGTCGATACCAAACTGGTTCTGGCCTGGAGTAGCGGCCTGTGGGTTAGGTTCTGGCTGAGGGGGTTCCTCCACTAAGCCAGGTACAGGAGATTTCTTCCTGTTATGATAGTAGTTTTGAAAACCGGACGACAATAATCCCATAATATTATGTTTTTTGGCGATTTAACCTAAGATGTCTACGGCAGCAGAGGACAAACCAGCCATATTCTGCATTAACTGTGGCCACCTTTGAGCGTCCTGGAGATCAATCTGGGTCTTATTGCCCCTTAATCCCATAAGCATCTGCTGGTAGCGGTTCTTAGCCATATCTCGGCTCCTGCGGTCGTGCTGTAAGATGTTTGTCATTGCGTCAGCATAGCCCCTTCCGGCTGATCTTCCAGCAGCCACCTGGCTTTCAGTGGTTGCCCCTGACCGGATGGCGTTATCTCTTTGCTGTTTTGTCATATCACGCAAAGATTCCCTTGTCCTGCCCAAAGCAGCCTGAACGTCCGGCCTGGAAAAAGGCTCTCTGTGCTTTTCCTGACTAAACAATCCCTCCAGTTCGTTGATCTGCTGATCAATACCAGCCCTGACCTTTCTGTTGGCCTTACCACTTTGGTGAGAAGCAAATGCACTTCCCAGGAGATTGCCGCCCATTATAAGTCCTGTTGCCAATAAGCTCATATTTCTGTCTTTCTGTTAATTAGATTAATTTTAATACAGTAAAGATAAGGTGTTTATAACTATTATAAGTGCCCAATGAGGCCAAAATGGTGCACAATGAGCATTGAAAACAGGAAAATACTGATTACCTTTAAGTTATTAATTCAATTAAACTACCCTAACTATGAAGCGAAGCAAAAAAGACATTCAAGAAATCCTGGAATTTCTTCGTGAGACGGACTACGACTACGAACTGACCAGTGCTGAGCACAACGTGCCTATCAATGGCCTGCGGAAGTGGTGGCTTAAATACGCTGAGGAGTTTTTTGGCAAGGAAGAAGCCTTAAAGCACAAACCAATGAAGAAAACAGCCGTCACCAAAGCCCTTAATGAGCCTGTGTCGAAGGAGGAGCAAAAGGAGATGGACAAAAAGGCCAAGCAAGCACTCCTGGACACCTTTCGTGAGAAAAAAGACCTGGCACTGGCTCCGGAGATACTATCACATGAGCTATCTGTCACAGAAGCCAACGCCAGAGTGTCTACTAAAGCGGCCAACATAAAGCTGGCTATCCTGGAGAGAATACAAGGTCTGATCGAACTCGTCACAGCCGACCAACTTGTGAGGATGCTGGAGGTCATTGACAAGATCGACACGGAACCCAGGAACGAACTCAACAAAAAGGCCAACTCCTTTTTGCAACTTATTCAAAAACAGGTAATTATTAACAAAGACAAGGAAAACCATGAGTGAAACAACCTTAGCAACAACTCCCATCCTGGGGATACACAGGGTGTCGGAGCTTACCAACCAGAACGGTGAGTGCATAGAAGCGGTCAACATCAGGCCAAGAGAAGGTGGTGTGTGGGAACCCATTCTGCCTCCCGAAGAAAAAGAACTTGTCCTTAACTGGCACGGTGGCCGGGATATTTATGCGGTCAGCAATCACCCGGCAGCCGGAGAAGATGCCTTTATCGTCAACTCCGGGGCAGACCTGGTGTTTATCCGTGACCAGGAGATCAAACAGGCCATGAGGGTAGGTAGGGTTCAGAATATCGTACCCTTTCAGAATATGATCATTGTCACACGCAAGACGCAAAACGGCCTCCAGATCATACATATATTATACAGGCCGGACAAACCAGACGGAGAAAAATACCTGCGCCTTGCGCCTGCCAAACTCCCGGACTTCACGGTCGAAAGAGACATCAAATTCTTTAGCGCACCCTCTGCGGAGACAATGGAACAAGCCCTGGGAAACTACTATGAGGAACTGGAGAAGGAAGCGGAGGAAGGATATTTCCCTGGACACCTCCTTGTAGTCATATCGTACAGGATGAAGGACGACAGCAAATTCCTGTACTCCCATCCGGTGTATCTGCCCCTGGATTACCACCATACGCTTATGCAGGACAGAAAACTCCGGCTCCTGGGAGATTACTATGCCTTCGGTCTGTTCGGAGATACAGGAGAAAGCCACGCTGTCTCCAAGCCCAAAGTCTCCCTGCGGATAACCCAGGAACTCAAAGACGTGCTTACGCAATATGAGGACATTATTGAAAGCCTGGAGGTACACGCATACCACGCTCCCGCTCACTGGCTATACACAGACGAAATAGAGGACTATGAGCAGACAGCCTCAGGCAACGGAAGGGTGTATTACCAGCCCAAAGAGAAGCTGTACAACGAAGAAGGACTGGAGGACTTCTTTGATAACCCTGTCTTCCACAAGGTTACAGAGATTACCACAGAGGAACTCTTAGCAATGGACGAAGGGGTGCACACCAAAGACCTCGACCTGAAAGACCTGGTGGCAGAGAGAAGCGTCAGCCTGGGGAATTTCAGCAACCACTCCATCTCCGGTGCCAACATCAAAACCATCAACAACAGACTGCATCTGAGCAGGGTGTCTACGGCCTTCGGTAAGGGGAAAGACCCTGCCCTTAATCTGCACGTTTCCGCAAGGCAATGGCTGGGCACAGGACAGAACAATCCATCCTACTTTGAAAGAGCATATCCCGGCCTGGACGGACTAACACTGATTCCGGAAAGCTCCTTTGAGGATGGCAGCTACACGGATGGAACGCTCATATACCAGTTCCACCTCCGTACAGATCAGGGCGTTAGGATAGTCCAGAAAACAGTAAACCCGGCCATTATGAAGCAGCACGTCACAGGCCAACCTCCCAGGTATATGGCCTCCAGTGGAATGATGATCGCATACCCGGACAAACGTGCCTTTAAGGTAGAGGTGTTTCACCAAGATCAGATGATAGCCCGACACCAACTTAAAGCCCATCCCTTCCAAAACCTTGCATACCACACAGAAGGCGGGGATAAGAGGAAGATGTACCTGGCCGAAGCAATGAAATACAACATCAATATCGCCATAGAGTTCACTCCTCCCAGGGCAGAGTTTAACACCATAGCAGAGGATAACAGGCTCCAGGTGTCTGAGACAGATAACCCTCTGATATTCCCGGCAGCACTGTCATATCGCTTCGACAACGAAAAAGTGCATACGGTAGCGGCTGTCGCAGAAACAATCTCAGAAGGCCAGTTCGGACACTTCCCACTGTTTGTCTTTACCTCAGAACATATCTGGGCACTCAGACAAGGAAGCCAGCAGGCAGTATACGATCAGAAGGTGATAGCCCGAAAAGAGCGTGTGTCCTCAGAAACCGTTCTGCCTATCCCCGGTGGAGTGGCGTTTGTGGCATCCGGACACCTGAAAATCATCTGGAGGAACCAGAAAGTCCGGGAAGCATCCGCACCACTGAAAAGACCCTCGAACCCGAAGCTGAAAGAGGCTATGATAGACACAATCCAGGAGAGAGGAACCCTGGAAAACCCAGAGGATATGTTCTCCCTGGTGAGGTTTGAGAAGTATGTGGAGGATGGAAACAACGTGGCAATGGTGTTTAACGACCTGGAGAATGAGATCATCGTGTCAAACCCAGATTTCAAATATAGCTATGTGTATAACCTGGCAATGGATGTGTGGTATAAGATAACCACTGTGTTTCAGGGCAATCCCTTTAATGATGGAACAGCCTCTGGTTTTTTGGGTCGCAAAATTTTCCTTTTTCATTAT
>LCWY01000038.1_pt1 | contig 20549 bp, 19 predicted proteins | sample 348741 | NCBI WGS metagenome assembly LCWY01 (sample SAMN03565343, study PRJNA281982) | anaerobic digester metagenome | biome: Anaerobic digester; feature: Alkaline_Metagenome_Assembly_A; material: Alkaline anaerobic digester sludge; isolation source: anaerobic digester run at haloalkaline... | reverse complement strand
ATCGCACAAAATCTTGGGGGTTAACGCGACTATGGTCGCAGTTCCAATTTTTTGATTATCTTTGTTCTATGGGTTTTTTGATTTGTAAATCACTGATATAAAGACATTTAGCCTTATTATTTTATTTTGTTTTATATTGTGAACAAAATATCAACGCAATCGACGCAATGGAATCTGATTTGGAGCATATTTTTGAGAAGTTTCCCAACGGCAGGAGGGAGGACCTGATTCCGATCCTGCAAACCGTACAGGATGAGAAAGGGTTTTTATCGGAGCAGGTGATCAAAGACGTGGGAAAATATCTTGACATCAGTATCAATAAGATATATGGAGTAGCCACATTTTACGACAATTTCCGTTTTGGTCCTGTTGGCAAGTATCATTTTCGACTTTGCCACGGTACGGCCTGCCATGTGGCAGGGGCCTCCACGCTCCTCAGGGAGCTCGAAAAGCTGCTTAAGGTGGGCACGGGTGAAACAGATCAACACGGGTTGTTCAGTCTTGAAGTTGTCAGTTGTGTTGGCGCCTGCGGGCTTGCGCCCCTTGTGGAGGTAAATGATGAGTATTATACAAATATCAGCCTTGACTCTTTGAAGGAGCTGGTAAAGTCGATCAGGGAAAAAGAAAACAATATCCTATGACCTTGGATGACACACAAAATACCCGCCAGTTTTTGATCAACAAAGTTTTGTTGGATCACAGGCGCGATGAAGACGCCACAGTTCGTAAATCCTTGTCATATATTTCCGGCGAACGGGTGCACAAGACCATGATATATGTGGGAATGGCCACGTGTGGCATGATTGCCGGGGCGAAAAAAACCTATCAGGCCATTCGTGAGTATCTGGGCGATCACGGTATCGAAGCTACACTTGTGGAAGGAGGGTGCGTGGGCTTTTGCAGGATGGAACCCATCGTGGATATCCAGCTGCCCGGCAAGGCACGTCTTTCTTTTGGAAACATCACTTCGGATAAGGTACAGGCACTCCTGGACGACGTGCTGAACAACAACCTGCCGGAGCAAGATCCTGCCGGTCAGTATGAAAACCCTGTTTTGCAGCGTTGGGAAGGGGTAAGCCCCATTCACAAGCATCCATTTTTTGCAGGGCAGCAGCGTCTGATCATGGATCTGTGCGGTGTGATCGACCCTGTTTCCATAGAGAGCTATATTGCCAAAGGAGGGTACTGGGCTTTTACAGATACGATATCTGCCCAAACCCCGGCCCAGGTGTGTAAGGTCATTGAAGACAGCGGGCTTGCCGGCAGGGGCGGAGGCGGCTACCCGGCCGGCAGGAAGTGGCTGTCTGCCCTCCGGGCAGTGAGTGATAGCAAATACCTCGTGTGTAATGCGGTCGAAAGTGACCCGGGTAGCTACATGAACCGGGCCATCATCGAAAGCAACCCGCATCGGCTCATAGAAGCTTTGCTTATAGGCGCATACGCAATTGGTGCCGGCAAGGCATTCGTCTTTATCCGGGAAGAGTTCAGCCTGGCCATCGAACGACTCGAAGAGGCGATCCGGCAGGCCCGGGAGTATGGCTTGACAGGCCACCATATTCTTGACTCGGGCGTAAATATTGAGATTTCAGTCAAAAAAGGCGCCAGGGCCTTCGTATGTGGTGAAGAAACTGCCCTGAATAACAGCCTGGAAGGCAAACGCGCGATGCCCGAATTAAAACCGCCCTATCCCTCAGAAAAAGGCCTCTGGGATCATCCTACCATTGTAAACAATGTCGAAACCCTCTTTAATGTGCCTCTTATCATGAGAAACGGCGCGGATTGGTTTCGGAACACCGGAACAGAAGGCAGCAAGGGCACAAAAGTATTCACTCTCTCCGGCAAGTTGCGTAACTACGGCACCGTAGAAGTTCCGATGGGTACAACGTTCCGTGACATCGTCTGGAAGACAGGGGGCGGCATGGCCGGCGAAAAGGACTTCAAGGCCATAGTGCTGGGAATCAATAGCGGCAGCTACATCACCGGGGAAACCCTTGACACCAGGGTCGATTTTGACGAACTTAAAAAGATCGGGGGAGCGCTCGGCAGCGGAGCATTCGTTGTTCTCGACACGGGCGTTTGCATGGTGGACATGGCCCGCTTTTTTACCGCGTTCTTTAAAAACGAAAGCTGCGGGAAATGCATACCCTGCCGTGAAGGAACCGCACGCATGCTTGAGGTAATGGACAATGCAACACGACGACCCGGGGAGAGCAAATCTTTTCAGACTCTGCAACGATTCAAAGGGGTTATGCAGTTGAAAAGCCTAGCAGGCGTGATCCGCGAAACATCGCTGTGCTCTCTGGGAAAATCTTCGCCAAACGCCATTCTGAACACCCTGAAACATTTTAAAAGCGAGTTCGATGCCCATATTTTCGACAGAAAATGTGCTGCCAACACCTGTACGGACCTGAGGGTCTTCTTTATCGATGTGGATGCCTGTACAGGTTGTACCGCTTGTTTTAAAAAGTGTCCCGTCGACGCCATCATTGGCTCGCCCCGCTATCCTCATTTTATCGTTCAGGATAAATGCATCGGATGCGGCACCTGCTTCGAAGTATGCAAGTTTAATGCGGTGCTTATCAAATAATGGAAGCCTGGTATGGAATGTAAGATAACAGTAAATAACAAGACGATAGTAGCCCGGGAGGGCGGAAGCTTATTGTCCGCCCTGCAGCAAAACGGGTTTAAAATCCCTACACTATGCCACATGAACAGGTTTTCCCCGACCGGGGCATGCCGCCTGTGTGTTGTTGAGGTGGAGGGCAAACAGGACCTGATCACTTCCTGTTCCTATCCCGTAGAGGAGGGAATGAAAGTCAGCACCAACTCACAACGCGTAATACGGGCGCGGAAATCGCTGGTGGAGCTATTGCTCTCCAACCACCCGGACGACTGCCTGTATTGCCAGAGAAACGGACATTGCGAACTGCAATGGCTGGCAGAAGAGATGAACGTTAAAGAGAGAAAGTACTTTGCAGGAAAGCTGTCCGACTTTCCGGATTACTCCAGTACCAGTGTGGCTAGAGATCCCGCAAAGTGTGTATTGTGCAGCCGCTGTGTCAGGATCTGTGAAGAGGTTCAGCTGGTTACCGCCATCGACTTTATTTCCAGGGGCAATCAAACCAAAGTAAACAGTGCTTTTCGAAAGGGGTTGAATGTCTCCTCATGCATACACTGCGGACAATGTATCCAGGTATGCCCGACAGCCGCCCTTGTCGACATATCCCACCTGGAAAAAGTGCAGGCTGCCCTGGCCTCCGGGAAAAAAGTCACATTTGCGATAAGTCCGTCTGTAATAGCCAGTCTCACCGCTGAACTGCGCCTGAAACCCAAAGACATGGTCATAAACAGGCTTACTGCGGCATTGAAACGCCTGGGAGCAAGTATGGTGTTTGACATGGGGACGGCAATCGACATCAATGTGATGGAAGAAGCGCGTCAGCTGGCTGAACGCATACAAAACAAGGAAGAAAAGCTGCCTATGCTCTCTTCCTGCTGTCCTTCATGGGTAAGGTATGTGGGCGACGCCCGGCCGCATATGTCTGACCACCTGGCTAAGGTGAAGTCACCTCAGCATATTGCAGGCAGCCTGATCAAAAAAGTGTATGCAAAAGATAACGACATACCAGCAGACGACATCTACACGGTAACGGTGATGCCATGCGTAGCCAAAAAGTATGAGTCGTCGTGGGAACAGAATACTCATAAAGGCATTGCCGAAGTAGATTCCGTTCTCACGGTTCGTGAACTGTTCAGACTCCTGCGCAGCTTTGGGCTGAGCCTGGAACATATGGAGGAAGAAAAACCTGACGCCCCATTCAGTCAGTCGTCTGCAGCAGCATTTAAGCCAGGCTATTCGGGAGGCAAAGCGGAAGCCGTGGCACGGGAATTGTTCCGTATTATGGGAGGAAAAAACAAGGAGAGCTTCCGGTTTTTGCAGCCAAAAAACCTCGCAGGCAAAAGAGAGATCCATATTACGATTGGCCGGAACACCGTTGGGTTTGCATGGGTGAGCAGCATTGCAGAAGCAGAAAAGTATTTACGTGAACTTGAAGACGAGAAACGTGATGACATCCACTACCTGGAGGTAATGGCTTGCCTCGCCGGTTGCGCGGGGGGAGGAGGACAACCCATTAGCAGAGGATTTGAACAAGTCAGGACGAGAAAGAAGATCTGTATCGATATGGAGAAATCCGGCAAACCCGGTCATGCAGCAGAAAACCCCCTGGCGATGAAGCTCTTCGACAAATATCATTTTAAAGAGAACATGATCTGGGAAGAACCGGAATAACGAAACTGGGAGTGCTACTACTATGAGTGACAGGAACAACGAAATCATATATACGGTAAAAGATCGCTGTAAGGTATGCTATACATGCGTCAGGGAGTGTCCTGCCAAAGCAATAAAGATCATCAACGGGCAGGCTGAGATTCTTACCAAAAGGTGCATCGCTTGCGGCAATTGTATACGTGTGTGCAGCCGCGATGCAAAAATGTTTGCTTTCTCCATCGACAAGGTAAAAACCCTGTTGCACAGCCACAGGAAAGTGGCAGCTATTGTGGCACCCTCTATAAGTGGCGAATTTACCGATATAAAGGACTATCGCCACTTTGTGGGCATGATCAAGGCACTGGGCTTTGATTATGTGAACGAGGTGGCGTTTGGTGCTGAACTCATCGCCAACAAATACAAGGAACTCCTGGAGTCCAGGCCTAACAAACCGCTTATCTCTACAAGTTGCCCGTCGATTGTAAGTTACGTGGAAAAACACCATCCGCAGATCATAGATTCACTGGTACCTGTGGTATCACCTATGGTTGCCACCGCAAAAGTACTGAAGGAAAAACACGGCGACGACCTCGCTGTGGTGTTCATAGGGCCATGCATTGCCAAAAAAGTAGAAGCAGGAGAAGAGCAGTTCGAAGGACTTATTGATGAGGTAATATCTTTTGTGGAGCTTCGAAGGATGTTTGCCGAGAAAAAGCTCAGCGAAGACAAAGTGGAACCTCATGATTTTGATCCGCCGGTTGCCGGAAAGGGTGCCATATTTCCAATCAGCGGGGGCATGCTGCAGACCGTAGACCTGGAAGAGGATTTTGTGAAAGGGGATATTATCGTAGCCGAGGGCCGGCACGATATTATTGAAGTGCTGCGTGAGTTTGAGGAAGGCTACCTTGAAGCCAAAATGTTTGATCTCCTGTTGTGCAACGGCTGCATAAACGGCCCGGGGATGAGTCACAGCCGGCAGTTTTTCTACAAGAGAAAAAACATTTCAAACTTTGCGAAAAGGAGAAACGACCTTATTGACCAGGAGCAATGGCAGAAAGACCTTGAGACCTATCTTCAGCTTGAGCTGAGCAGGTCTTTCGCTGCCGACGACCAGCGTTTCCCGGACCTGCCGCGCGAAGAGGAAATAAAAGAAGTGCTTCGTCGCTTTGGCAAAAAAGAGCCTGAGGATGAGCTGAACTGCGGAGCATGTGGTTACGATACCTGCTACGAACATGCAGTTGCCATTTTGCAGGGATTGGCAGAGTCGGAAATGTGCCTGCCGTACACCATAGATAAGTTACACGAGTATATTAAGGAGCTGGACAAGTCGAACAAGAAGCTGGCCAGCACACAGGACGCCCTGAAACAAAGCGAAAAGCTTGCCTCGATGGGGCAGCTGGCAGCCGGTATCGCCCACGAGGTAAACAATCCGCTGGGCGTGGTCATCATGTACAGCCATATACTGCTCGACGAAATGGATCCCTCTGCGCCTTTTTACCGCGACCTGAAGATGATAGTGGAGCAGGCAGACCGCTGTAAAAAAATCGTCGGAGGCCTGCTGAACTTCGCCAGGAAAAGCAAGGTGAAAATTGACAGGGTGGACGTCAGGAAACTTATCAACGGCGGACTGAAAACCTTTGTTCTGCCTGAAAATGTGGATCTGGATATCCGCATCAATACACGGAACCCCGACATCGAATGCGACCATGACCAAATGGTCCAGGTGTTTTCGAACCTCTTCAAAAACGCCATAGATGCCATGCCCGATGGAGGCAAGCTAAGTATCGTGGTAAGCGAAAAGGAGGATGAAGACAAGCTGGAGATCAGGATATCTGACACCGGAACGGGAATATCCAAAGAAAACCAGGAAAGGATGTTTGAGCCCTTCTTTACCACCAAGGAAACCGGGCAGGGGACAGGCCTTGGACTTCCCATTATTTACGGCATCATTAAGATGCATTCTGGCAGCATCTCGGTTGATTCTAACGACGACCCGCAGAAAGGGGCCACAGGAACCACTTTTTACGTAAGCCTGCCCCGCAAATCCAAAGAAAAAACAGAAAGTAAAAAAGACGAAGAATTTATCGGATAAGCCCATAAATCATAAATATCATGCTTAAACAAGAAAAGAAAACCATACTCATCGTCGACGACGATGTGGATTATCTCTTTCAGATGAGAGAGGGTATCAGGGATATGGGTTTTGATGTGATCACAGCCGGGACCCAGAAAGAAGCTGAGGACATCATTGAGCGCACCCGCCCGGATCTGGCGATCCTTGACCTGATGATGGAAAACCAGGATACGGGTTTTATCCTGGGACACAGGATAAAAACCAAATATCCGGATGTGCCCGTGATTATTGTATCCGCGGTGACAGCAGAAACAGGTATGTTGTTCGACGTGACCACGGAAGAAGAACGCGACTGGATCAAAGCTGATCTTTTCCTGGATAAGGGCATCCGGATGGATCAATTGCACAGGGAGATAAAGAAGCTGTTAAAACTTTAGACATGGAGAAACTGAAGCTTCTTGTTGTGGACGATGAGCCGGGCATACGCAGTGGCGTAAGCCGCATACTGGAAAACTATACGGTTAGTTTTCCCTTTATGGATGAAGATTATGGTTTCGATGTGGATGTGGCCGAAACGGGAGAAGAAGCGCTGAAAATCATTAAAAGCAAACCACTGGATATCGTTTTGCTGGATAATAAGCTGCCGGGCATCCAGGGAGTGGAGGTCCTTGAATACATAAACCAGCAAAATATCGATGTGGTGGTGGTTATGATTACTTCCTATGCATCGCTTGAGTTAGCAGTGAAAGCCACCCGGAAAGGGGCTTACGACTTTGTGCCCAAGCCCTTTACGCCAAAAGAACTGCGGGCTTCGGTAGAGACGATCACAAAGCAGCTTTTCCTGCGCAGGATGACCAAAAAGCTTAACACAGAAGGCCGGCAGGTGCGTTTCCAGTTTTTGTCCGTGCTGTCACATGAGCTAAAGTCTCCCCTCAATGCCATCGAAGGCTACCTGAAAATGATGCAGGAAAAGAAATACGGGGAGCAGATCACCGAATACATGGAAATGATCGACAGATCCCTGCACAGGTTGCAGGGTATGAGGAACCTTATCATGGACATGCTCGACTTTACAAGGATAGAAAGCGGCAAAAAGAAACGAAAAATTGAACCTGTAAGCCTGTGCGAGATCATACAATACTCTATTGAAGCTTTTCAGCCGCTGGCCATACAAAAAGATGTTGACGTGTACCTGAATTGCAATGAAAAAATAACCCTGGACGCCGACCGTCAGGAATTGGAAATAGTTTGTAATAATCTGATTTCCAATGCTGTAAAATACAATAAAGTGGGTGGAAGGGTAGATATTGATCTCAAAAAAGACAACGGCAGGGTGATCATGGCCGTATCAGACACAGGTATCGGCATGGAGCCGGAAGACACCAAAAGGCTTTTCGAGGATTTTGTGCGCATAAAAAGCAAGGAAACCAAAGATATCAGCGGCAGCGGCCTTGGACTGTCGATCGTGAAAAAAGTACTTGATCTGTATGGTGCCTCTGTAAGTGTTGACAGCCAGCCCGGCGAAGGGAGTTGCTTTACAGTCGTTTTTGACCAGGGGGAAGAATAAATCTCTTAATGAACTATCATATATCAGCTAATATCTGCAAAGCATGGGAAAGAATAAACAAAAAGAGTTGCCCGGAAAAACTGTTGAGAGACTGAGTCAATACAGGCGGATCCTCTACAACCGGATCAGGGAAGGCAAAACCAACATCTATTCGCACGAACTTGCCAAAATGATGAACCTGACACCTGTCCAGGTTCGCAGAGACCTTATGCTTATCGGTTATTCAGGAAGCCAGAGCAAGGGCTACGTCGTAAAAGACCTGGTGGATCTGATAGGAAAAATCATCGACAGCGACAAAGGTCAGAAGATCATCATTGTGGGCATGGGCAACCTCGGACGTGCCATAACAAGTTATTTCGCAGGCAAAAGGGATAAACTATCTATCGTTGCTGCTTTCGACAATGATCTTCAGAAAACAGACCGTGTTGTTGCCGGCATTCCCTGTTACCATATAAATCAGATTAAAAATTATGTGGAGAAAGAAAAGATCAGCATCGCCGTGCTTACCGTTTCGCCGGAAGCAGCTTACGACGTAAGCAAGATGCTTCTGGAAGCCGGCATAAAGGGCTTGCTGAATTACACTTCTGTGCCCCTTAGTGTACCTGAAAACGTACATCTTGAAGAATATGATATTGTAACCTCACTTGAAAAACTAGCTTATCTTGTAAAATGAAAGTCTATTACCATACAGCAGAAGCAGCAGGAAAAATCAAAAATGCCGTTGTTACAACCGGTTCCTTTGATGGAGTGCATGTGGGCCATAAACTGATCATTGAAAGGCTCAACGAGATTGCTGAAGAAATTGGCGGCGAATCGGCACTCATCACCTTCTATCCGCACCCCAGAAAAGTACTCTATCCCAATCACCAGGACCTTAAAATGATCAGTTCGCAGGAAGAGAAAATCGAGTTGTTGGAAAAAGCCGGATTGCAACACCTGATCATCATTCCGTTTTCTCTTGAGTTTTCAAAAACCTCTTCGCGTGATTTTGTTGTAAACATGCTTATCGGCCACCTGGAAGCCAGGGTTATCGTCGTTGGCCATAATCATCATTTTGGGTATGCCAGGAAAGGTGATTATTCCTATTTGCATCGCCTCAGCAGGGACATGGGCTTTGGCGTGGAAGAGATCCCGCTTCAAATGATAGAGAACGAAACCGTAAGCTCTACCAAGATACGCAGGGCACTGCAGGAAGGCAACATCCAGAGGGCGAACGCCTACCTGGATCATCAGTATATCATAAAGGGCCAGCTTTACCAGGGCCCCGTTCACACGGATGTCAGCCAGCAGGCAGTGATCGGAATACAGATCACCGCGGAAGAGAAACTGATCCCCCCACCGGGTATCTATGCTACCAATTTGCTTATAAAACAAGACTGGCTGAAGTCAATGACCTATATTTCCCATGATGCCAAAAAACAACCGAGGGTGGAAAGCTTTCTGATCTATGATACCCTCGATGCGGGAGAGCACGCCGGCACCCTCTATTTCTACAAGCGTGTCTGGGAAGGAGATCCTGCAATCAACGGATCCATAGATAAACATGCTGTTTCTGAAGCCAGGGAAATGGTAGAAGACCTCATCTATTAATACATAAACCCGGTAAAAATGGCTGACCCGAATACGATGACTGTTACTTTTCTGGGTACCGGGACTTCTACCGGAGTGCCTGTGGTGGCATGCGACTGCCACGTGTGCGTCAGCAACGATCCGCGGGATCACAGACTCAGAACCTCCGTAATGATTGAGGTGCAGGGAGAACACTACGTGATAGACTGCGGACCCGACTTCAGGTACCAGATGATACGTGAAAAAGTGGACGACATATCCGCCATCCTCTTCACCCACGGCCATCGGGATCATATTGCAGGGCTCGACGACGTAAGAGCCTTCAATTACGTACTGAATAAAACTGTGGATATCTATGCCACCGAAAAGGTGATCGACTCTATAAACAAAGAATTTCCCTATGTCTTGAAGGAAAAACGGTTTTTCGGGGCACCCCAGCTGCATTTTCACATAATCAGCAATAACCCTTTTACAATTAATGGGATAGAGTTTACTCCCATAGAAGTATTGCATCATAAAATGCCTGTCTTTGGTTTCCGTGTCGGGGATTTTTCATATGTCACAGATGCCAGTCACATCGAAGAAAATGAGATCAATAAAATAAAAGGGAGCAAGGTGCTCGTTATTAATGCACTGCGCAAATCCAAGCATATTTCCCATTTTTCTCTTGAAGAAGCATTGGAGGTTATCGAAAAGGCAAAGCCCCGGCAAGCCTGGATCACCCATCTCAGCCACTTTATGGGACTTCATGAGGAAATCAACAACATTTTGCCCGACAACGTGGCACTGGCCTACGATGGGCTCAAAATTTCCATATGATCAGGGAACTTCCTCTGCCTGAAAGGCCCGGGCGAAAACACGTATTTGGTAATGCGGTAATTAAATTATTTTAATGCTTTTTATGGCCTGAAACCCCCTTAAAGAGCAAAAAATATCGTATTTTTGTAAAACCTATAGTAAATTCGTAAATAATGATCTATACGCCGCAAACATACCGTATCCCCGATAAAAGAATGCAACCCTTTATAGATGCAGATGAGATATGGGGTTTTATCAACGATGTAAAGCCTGATAAGCATCGTGTTCGGGATGTGATCCAGGCTTCTCTTGATAAAAAACGTTTGTCGCTTGAAGAAACTGCCGTACTTATCAATGCTGACGATCCGGAGCTTATAGAGGAAATCAAAGAAGGTGCGCGGGAGTTGAAAGAAAAGGTTTACGGCGAACGCATTGTGCTTTTTGCACCATTATATGTTGGCGACCTGTGCACGAACAATTGCCAGTATTGCGGCTTCAGGTCCTCCAACAAAGGGGTTAAGCGTATCACGCTCAATGAAGATGAGCTGGTCACTGAAACCAAAGCATTAATAGATCAGGGGCACAAACGATTGATCCTTGTTTACGGGGAGCATCCAAAATATTCTGCCCGTTTCATTGCCGAAACCGTTAACATTGTATATAATGTCAAACACGGCAAGGGTGAGATCAGGCGTGTGAACATCAACGCAGCGCCTTTCGATATACCCGGTTTCAGGACTATTAAAGAAGCGGGTATCGGCACGTTTCAAATATTCCAGGAGACCTATCACCAGCCTACCTATATGAAGGTGCACCTGGGCGGTATCAAGCGAAATTACGACTGGCGCCTGACTGCCCTTGACCGGGCGCAGGAAGCCGGAATTGACGATGTCGGCATCGGTGCCTTGTTTGGCCTTTATGACTGGCGTTTTGAGGTGCTCGGGCTGGTGAGGCATGTCAATCATTTTGAGGCAGTGTATAACGTGGGCCTCATACGATCTCTTTTCCCCGGATACAAAATGCCATGTCGCTGGATATCGACAAGGATAACCTGGTTAAAGACGATGAATTTGTCAGGCTTGTAAGCATTCTTCGCCTGGCAGTACCGTATACGGGCATGATACTTACCGCCCGCGAACCTGCCCATACCCGCGACCAGATCCTCCGGTTCGGGGTTTCTCAGATCGATGGTGGGACAAACCTTGAGCTGGGCGGCTATTCCAAAGGGAAACATGACACCCAGGATTTAAGCAAGGGGCAGTTCCAGATCAATGACAACCGGTCGCTGAGTGAAATCATGGATGAACTTATCAAGACGGGATATATACCTTCTTTTTGCACCGCATGCTACCGGTTAGGGCGGACAGGAGAACATTTTATGGAATTCTCTGTCCCGGGATTTATTAAGAGGTATTGCACACCTAATGCCTTGCTTACTCTTGCAGAATACCTCGAGGACTATGCATCCGATGATACAAAAAAAGCTGGTTATAAGCTTATTGAGAACAAAATAGAAGAGCTTGGACAGGAGCAGAAAGTTGCCAGGCTGAAAGAAAAAATTGACAAAATTAAATCCGGTCAACGGGATCTGTATTTTTAAATCGTAGGATTATGCAACAAACCATGATTCTGGGCATTTTGGTGTTCGACCGCATCAAGGAAGCGGGGAAAACACAGGAAGTTCTGAGCAAATACGCCGAAGTCATTCGAACAAGGCTGGGCTTTCATGAGTTGTCAGACAATGTCTGCAGCCGGGTGGGTACCATTCTCCTGGTGCTCCATGGAAAGCCTGAACAATGGCAAGCCTTGCGTGAGGAGTTGGCTCTAATCGGGGGCGTCGAAATCAAGGAGATGAAATTCGATCATATGAACTATTAAATCCTGAAAACATGTCAGAAGTAAGAATTTTGGGCGTTATGGTTGAATCCAGGACCACAGCTGCACAGGCAGTGCAGGACATACTCACAAAATATGGTTGTACCATCCGCACACGCCTTGGGTTGCATACCCTCGAACTAGAGGATTGCGAAAACTGCGGACTCATCCTTCTCGAACTAACCGGTAGCCAGGAAGAATGTATGCGGCTTGAAAACGAATTGTGGAAACTGGATAATGTGAAAGTGCAGAAAATGGTTTTCTGAATAAAACAACACCTGCACTGTTTTAGCTTAACGAAAATATAAAAACTGATAAGATGGCAAAACTTGTTCATTTTTCTGAAGCAGCCTCACTTGCTCTTCATGCTATGGTATTGATCGCTAAATCAGATAGCCATATCAATGTAAACAGTATAGCAGAGGAGATGGGCGCATCCAGAAATCACCTTGCGAAAGTGCTTCAGCAGCTCGTCAAACATAATTACCTGAAATCAGTACGCGGTCCCAGCGGAGGATTTATTCTTGCAAAACCGTCCGATGAGATCACTGTTCTGGAGATCTATGAGGCTATTGAAGGGAAAATTGATGTTCCGGAATGTCCGCTGGATCGTAAGATCTGTCCTTTCGATAAATGCCTGATGAATGGATTGGTTTCTGATGTTACGATGCAGTTTAAAAAATATTTTCAGGAGCAAAGCCTTGAAGATTTTGTTACCCGTACCTGATGAGAAAAAGCAAAAAAGTATGTTGTACGCCGAAACTGCCTTTTGTAAATTCTGGAATTTTTCTGTATGATCACTGAAGCTGCCACAGACCCGAACCAGGTATTGCTCGCATTTGCCCTTACCCTTTTTGCCGGCTTATCCACCGGGATAGGCAGCACAATAGCGTTCCTGGCAAAGCGTACCAATACCAAATTTCTATCCGTAGCACTGGGGTTTTCTGCGGGTGTGATGATATATATTTCTTTTGTTGAAATTTTTCCGGAGGCAAAAACGATCCTTTCGGAAGAGAAGGGGCCTCATGCGGGCTATTTGCTGACTGTTTTTGCCTTTTTCACCGGCATGATATTTATTGCCGTTATCGACAAGCTGGTGCCTGCCTTTGAAAATCCGCACGAAATTAAAAAAGTGGAACGCATGCATAACGGCCGGCCAGAAAAGAACAGTAAGCTTTATCGCATGGGCCTGCTTTCGGCCCTGGCGATCGCCCTGCACAATTTTCCCGAGGGGCTTGCTACCTTTATGGCATCCTTGCAGGATATCCGGCTGGGCCTGCCCATCGCTATAGCCATCGCCCTCCACAATATTCCCGAGGGCATTGCAATATCCGTACCTATACACCATGCAACCGGCAGCCGCCGGAAAGCATTTCTGTATTCCTTTCTTTCCGGTCTGGCTGAGCCCATTGGTGCCCTGGCAGGTTTCTTCATCCTTATGCCCTTCCTGAACCAAACTGTCTTTGGATTTCTTTTTGCCTCGGTGGCAGGCATAATGGTATTTATATCAATTGACTTTCTCCTTCCTGCCGCCCGCGAATACGGCGAACCTCATCTGAGCCTGTATGGCCTTACCGGGGGAATGGCGGTAATGGCACTCAGCCTGGTGTTCTTTATCTGACACCCCGGAAATGTGAGCAGCATGTTCTTCTGTGTGGCCAGTTTCCGTTACGGGTGTGCTTTTGCATTGAGCAAATCTGTCAGTTTACGCGCAAAACTGTTGAAATAGCGCCTTTGACCAAAGGCGGAAACCCAGCGAATCCCTTGAATCGTGTTGGTTAGAAAAATTTCATCGGCAGCTGAAACGTGTTCTTCTGTCAGAACACTTTCGAGAACGGGGATGTCGTTTTCCCGGGCCAGCTCAATGATTACCCTGCGCATAATGCCGTCAACGGCCCCCTGATCCTGCGATGGGGTAATAAGATGTCCGTTCTTTACAAGAAAGACATTTGAGCTGCTTGCTTCGGCTATGTTTCCGGAGTCGTTCATGATAAGAACATCGCCCAGCCCCTTTTCTCTTTTACTGATGCTGGCAAGGACATACAACTGGGCATTGAGGCTTTTCAAAGAGGAGAGTTCATTCAGGGGTTTCCGGATCTCCGGGTATATGTCGATCAGCAGTCCTTTGTTATTCAATTCAAACAGGTGCGAGTCCATCTCCTCCGATTCTATAAAAAAGGAGGCGCTATTGGTAATGGGAGCATAAAGGCCTCCTTCGTTTCGAAACAGGGCGAACCGTACCCGGGCATTGGCATTCCCGCCATGGTTTGCTTTGAGCAGTGTAACAATGCTCTGCTCAAAGCTGCTTTCGAAAAGTCTTTGCCGGTGTTGAGGCGAAGGATGTCAGCAGCATGCTGTAGCCGGTCAAAATGCATTTTTGACCACAAGATACGGCCTTTAGCTACCCTGATCGTCTCAAAGACCCCATCGCCGTAACGAAAGGCTCTGTTGGCAGGCGAAATGCATAGTTCGCTTTCGGAGATGATCTCTCCTTGAAAAGAGTACATCCTGGACATCAGATTCAGGTTATATGATCGGGGAACTTCATGCCACAGAGCAGGATCAATATCTTATATTGAGCCTTTCGAAGGTGCCGTCTTCGATGATCTCAACGGCACGCAAAAATGCATCGTTCTGCTGCATAATAACCTGGGTGAAGGCAGCAAAATCGAAAAGGTTCCTGGCGATAAGAGCTTTTACCTGGTTCCGGATATGTTGTTTTGCATCCTCGTCCATTTCTTCTTCGGGTTCCAGGTCATGCTCACTGGCGTATGCAAGCAGCTCGTCAATGAGGGCCTGGTCCGCAGTGAACGTTTCAATAAAACTATCGACATCAGGATATCTCTCCTGCAAATGTTCGCGGTGCCGGTTGGTGTACTCTACGCCAAAGTTGTTGAGAATTCCCCTGCGCATCATGCGAGAGTAAAAGTCTGATACCATGGCGGTGTCAATAGGTATGAAAAAGTCGGGCATGATCCCGCCTCCTCCGTATACAACACGGTTGTTTATTTTGGTATTGAATTTCAGTGAGTCGGGGAAAGTAATGTTTTCAGGGCTTACCATTCTCCGCGGGAAAGACGGTCTGACAGATCCTGGTAGTATTCTTCGCTGCCCTGGTCATAAGGTCTCTGGATGCTTCTTCCGGTTGGAGTATGGTACTGTGCTGTTGTCAGGCGAATGGCCGATCCATCAGGCAATTCAAAGGGCCGCTGGACCAGTCCTTTTCCAAAAGTGCGGCGTCCAACAATCAGCCCCCTGTCCCAGTCTTGCAGGGCACCAGAGAGGATCTCGCTGGCAGATGCACTGCCTTCGTTTACCAGAACAACCACTTTGCCCTCCTTGAAATTTCCCCTGAAGGTACTTTCAAACTCCTGGCGGGGCGTAGCGTGTCCCTCGGTGTAAACGATGAGTTGGTCCCTGTCCAGGAATTGATCGGTAAGATCTATGGCGACGTCGAGGTACCCTCCGGAGTTGAAGTTGAGATCGAGAATAAGGTGTTTCATGCCCTGATCAATAAGCTTCTGGCTGGCCTCGCGATATTCGCGCATGGTGGTACGTGAAAACCTGTTGAGTTTAATATAACCAATCTCAGGGGTGGCCATGAAGGCTGCATCCAGGGAGTTGATCGGAATTCTGTCGCGTGTTATGGTGAAATCCAGCAATTCGCTTGCACCCACTCTTTTTATGGCGACATCTACCCGTGAACCTCTCTCCCCACGGAGGTTATCCTGAACGAACTGGTTGTTGATGTCACTGCCGTAAGCTCTCTCCCCGTCGATCTTTATGATCTTGTCCCCGGGGAGCAATCCTACCTCTTCGGAAGGACCTCCGGGAATAGCACTGATCACAACAATAGTGTCGTTGATGAGGTTAAACTGAATGCCAATACCCTCAAAGCTCCCTTCCAGGGGCTCTTCGGCCCTGCGTCTTTCATCGGCAGACAGGTATACACTGTGCGGGTCAAGTTCACTCAGTATACCCCGTATGGCATCTTCGATGATCTTGTCTCCATCCAACTCTTCGATGTAGGCAAATTCAATGAATTGTACCGCGCGCTGCAGTTTTTCAAATTGCTCCTGGCTAACCTGCGCATGGCTCGAAAAGACGGTTATGAAAAGCAGGCTTATGCCTATTGCTGCAGACTGGAAAAAACGAATGTGATGCTTCATTATGCGTTGTATTTTTTTGTTTGTTCGCCGGGAAAAGACACACTTATGAACCTGTATGATCAATAAAACGGTCTTTGTCCTATGAAAAAGAAGAAAGTATTATGTATTTTTGTTCAAAACTTTACAAAAATAGGGCCAAACCCTTTTTGTGTTTAATCGTATTTTACTTGGAACACGAAGCGTACAAAGGTAACAAAAAGCAAGAAACTCGTCGCTTACTGGCCAGTTTGCTGTATCCGTTCATTTTTGTCACCCTGATGTGGCTGGTATATTTGCTCTCCGCTTTCTTTGATGCAGAGATCTACCGCCTGGGAATATACCCCAAGGATGTCTCAGGACTCAAAGGCATTCTTTTTTCGCCATTCATTCATGGAAGCTTATCGCACCTGGCATCTAACTCCCTTCCTTTGCTGGTGCTGGGGGCGTCTCTCTTTTATTTTTACAGGGAGGTGGCTTTCCGGGTGCTGACAGGCTCCGTATTGATAACGGGTTTATGGGTATGGATTATTGCGCGTGAATCTTACCATATCGGAGCCTCGGGTGTGGTATACAGCCTGGCTGCGTTTTTATTTGTCAGTGGGATCTTAAGGCGCCATCCCAGGCTTATGGCCCTGTCTCTGATTGTGTCCTTCCTATACGGAGGACTGGTTTGGGGTGTTTTTCCTGTAAAGGACCACATATCCTGGGAATCTCATTTAATGGGGCTGATCGCCGGATTTGTACTGGCTGTTTTTTACAGAAGCCATGGCCCTCAGCGGCCACAGTATTCCTGGGAGCTTGAAGAAGCAGAGGAGGAAGAAGGGGGTTCAGGCCCTTCTACGGAAAGAGATGCGGAAGGTGCTGAGGATTCTGAAGGCATACCCTCTGCCGGGCCCTCAACTGGTTCACCAGCCTGCAGCGAAGGGTCCGCCAGGAGCAAGGAAAGAAACGACTGCGGAGACCCTGACAGCAACTCTGCCGCCTACCGTGTAAAATACGTCTACAAGTCCCGGCGATCAAGGTCGCGCTGAATATCCTTCTCTTTTATTGTTTCGCGTTTGTCATACTTTTTCTTCCCTTTTGCCAGGGCGATATCCAGCTTTGCAAGGCCTTTTTCATTGATGTACAGCAAGACCGGCACCAGGGTATACCCTCTTTCCTCGATACGGGTTTTTAGTTTTTTTAACTCCCGGGCCGTGAGAAGCAGCTTCCTTTCCCTTTTGGGTTCATGATTTGCAAAAGAAGCATGTGAATAAGGCGAGATGTGCATGTTCCGGACAAAAAGCTCCTGCCCGCTGAAGGCGCAATATGCCTCATTGATACTGGCCTTGCCTGCACGAATCGACTTGATCTCTGTCCCCGTGAGCACTATGCCGGCTGTATACTCCTCAACCAGGAAGTATTCAAAAGAGGCTTTCTTGTTCTTAATCTCTATTCCCGAGGATCCCATGAAGTGTTTTTTGATGTGCGAAGGTAATAAGAAAATGGCGCCTTGCAGAATTTTTTTAAGGGATAACGAAGCAAAACAGAAGATAAATGTTGCTTAAATCATAAAAAAATATACTTTTGCAAAAAATACCAAACCCATTACAATTATGTATTGGACTCTAGAACTTGCTTCGAAGCTGGAAGATGCCCCATGGCCGGCAACCAAAGAAGAGCTGATTGACTATGCTTTGCGTTCAGGTGCACCCATGGAAGTAATTGAAAACCTTCAGGAAATTGAAGACGAAGGTGATGTCTATGAGAGCATAGAAGATATCTGGCCGGATTATCCGACCAAAGATGACTTCTTTTTCCATGAAGATGAGTATTGACGGATTACAAACTGATTTCAAACCCGAAAACCGGCTTTCAGGCCGGTTTTTTAATATCTGCCCCTCCTGTGAATTCTCCCTATAATTGATTAACTTTGCCTTTCTGTAAAAAAACGGCATATATGCTAAACCTAATAAAAAAACTATTCGGCACAAAGGCAGACAGGGACTACCGGGAGATAAAAGGCATTCTCGACAAAACCCTGGCTACCTACGAAGAGATCAGGGTCCTTGATAACGATGAGTTGCGCGAAAAGACACAGGAATTCCGGGAAAGAATAGCCGGCTATGTTTCGGAGGAACAGCGGCAGATCGACACGCTCCTGGAATATATGGAGACCAATCCGGATGTTGATGTGGAGGAGAAGGAAAGGATCTATAAGCAGATCGACGAACTGGATGACCTCCAGAACGAAAAAACCGAAGAGCTTCTCCAGGAGCTTATCCCTGAGGCATTTTGTGTTGTGAAGGAGACGGCACGCAGGTTCAAGGAAAACGAAGAGGTGGACGTGCGGGCTAATGATTATGACAGGGAGCTGGCAGCATCCAGGCCCAGCATTGACATCAGGGGAGAAAAGGCCTATTATAAAAACCAGTGGATGGCTGGTGGCAATACCATCACCTGGGATATGGTGCATTACGATGTGCAGCTTATCGGTGGTATTCATCTTCATAAGGGAAAGATTGCCGAGATGGCCACAGGGGAAGGAAAAACACTCGTTGCAACACTTCCCGTATATCTCAATGCCCTTACAGGGAAAGGCGTACATATCGTCACTGTAAATGATTACCTGGCGAAACGGGATTCGGAATGGATGGGTATGCTGTTTGAGTTTCATGGGATGAAGGTCGACTGCATCGACAAACACCCGCCCCATTCGGTTGAAAGGAGAAAGGCCTATCATGCAGATGTCACTTACGGCACCAATAATGAGTTTGGCTTCGACTACCTTCGCGACAATATGTCGAGGAACCCGGAGGAGCTTGTTCAGCGTAAGCTTAATTATGCCATCGTTGATGAGGTCGACTCTGTTTTGATTGATGATGCAAGAACTCCCCTTATCATTTCAGGGCCGACACCCCAGGGTGAAAAGCACGAATTTCACGAATTGAAACCGAAGGTCGAAAAGCTTTACAGTGCCCAGCGAATGCTGGTCACCAATCTCCTGGCTGAAGCCCGCAAGCTCCTGCTGCCCAAACAGGGCGAACCCGACGAAAAAAAAGGGGGTGAGCTTTTGCTCAGATGCCACCGGGGGCTTCCAAAGAACAAGGCCCTCATTAAATTTCTCTCCGAACCCGGCATGAAAACCATCCTGCAAAAGACAGAAAACTTTTATATGCAGGAGCAGGGCAAGCATATGCATAAAATTGATGACGAACTGTTTTTCGTTATCGAAGAGAAGAACAACTCCATTGAGCTTACCGAAAAAGGTATCGACCTGATCACCAGCCAGACCGACGACCCCGATTTCTTCATTTTGCCCGATATCGGATCGGAAATGGCTGAGCTGGAAAAATCTTCCCTCCCGACAGAAGAGAAGATGGAAAAGAAAAACGAACTGCTCAACGATTTTCAGGTCAAGAGCGAACGCGTACATACCATCAACCAATTGCTGAAAGCCTATACGCTGTTCGAGAAAGATACAGAGTACGTAATTGTGGATAATAAGATCAAGATCGTTGACGAGCAAACGGGCCGTATCATGGAAGGCCGTCGCTATTCCGACGGGCTGCATCAGGCCATTGAGGCTAAAGAAAACGTAAAGGTTGAAGCCGCCACACAGACCTATGCCACCATTACCCTGCAGAATTATTTCAGGATGTACAGGAAGCTGGCCGGTATGACAGGTACTGCTGAAACAGAGGCCGGTGAATTCTGGAACATTTATAAGCTTGATGTGGTGGTTGTCCCGACACATCGCCCTGTAATCCGTGAAGACAGGGAAGATCTTATTTATAAGACCAAACGTGAGAAATACAACTCCGTAATAGACGAGATCGTGGAGCTGGTCCAGGCAGGACGGCCGGTATTGGTGGGGACCACTTCGGTAGAGATTTCGGAGCTTTTGAGCCGGATGCTTAAATTAAAAAACATTGGCCACAATATTCTCAATGCCAAACAGCATCAAAGGGAAGCGCAGGTGGTCAAAGAAGCCGGGCGTCCCGGGCAGGTTACCATTGCAACCAACATGGCAGGGCGGGGTACCGACATCAAACTGGGCGAAGGCGTGCGTGAGGCCGGGGGACTGGCCATCATAGGCACAGAACGCCATGAGTCGCGCCGCGTAGACCGGCAGCTGCGCGGACGTGCCGGCCGCCAGGGTGACCCGGGCTCTTCGCAGTTCTTTGTCTCGCTGGAAGATGACCTGATGCGCGTTTTTGGCTCCGGCCGGATTTCTTCACTGATGGACAGGATGGGCCTTAAGGAAGG
>LCWY01000037.1_pt1 | contig 20645 bp, 28 predicted proteins | sample 348741 | NCBI WGS metagenome assembly LCWY01 (sample SAMN03565343, study PRJNA281982) | anaerobic digester metagenome | biome: Anaerobic digester; feature: Alkaline_Metagenome_Assembly_A; material: Alkaline anaerobic digester sludge; isolation source: anaerobic digester run at haloalkaline... | reverse complement strand
ATTGTGCGCCTTTCAGTTATAACCTTAGTTGGTGCCCTGGGGTACATGATCTCCATGTTTGTCAGCAATATGCTGAACGCATGGAGGCAGCACTCCAAAGCATACAAGGAGCTATCTGAGGCAGTTTCCAGCTTAACCCTGGAGGCCAAATTAATCAGACAGCAAACCAAAGGTTATGACCATGAGTTAAAGATAATCAAAAAGAGGCTTAACAAGCATGGCCACTGGATTAACGGCCACATTGTCACACACGCTAAATGTACAGACTGTCCGGAATCAAACGTGATAGGTGATGAGGAGATGGGGATTAGTGTTTTTTTACCTTCCGGATTAATTAAATTAATCACAGCCTTAATTAAAGCAAGATGAATAAGTTATATGTGATTGCAGGACACAATGTAGTTGCGCCAGGGGCAGTAGCCTACAATGGCAAATATGAGCACTATTACACCTCAGAGCTTCAAAGGCTGGTGTATAAGACACCCATAGCTGAGGAGATCACCTTTGCCCTTGATGCGGAGGACGACACACTGACAAAGACCGTGAAGTGGGTTAACGAAACCTCCGAGCCAGGCGATATGCTTGTGGACATTCACTTCAACCATAACCATCCCTCTGCAACCGGAACGGAGGTGTTTGTACATCCCCGCACATCAGGTGAAAACAAGGACATAGCTGATAGCATGGTACAGAAGATCAGTGAGGTGATTGGTATCCCGGTAAGGAGAGTGGTTCCAGATCGTGACCATAAGTACCCGGAGGACAGTGCAGTTGGAAGCCTGGCCATTATCGAGAACACAAATATCCCCGCTATACTCCTGGAGGTCTGCTTTATGAACCCGCAAGACCTTGAAAAGTACGAACAGGTGAAGCAGCAAGTGGCAGAGGTCATTCTGGAGAGCTATGGGTTCAAAAAAAAACCAGTGTAAACAACAAAGAGCAGGACGATGAAAAACACATTGATAGTAATTATGATCATGGCCTTATTAGGCGTTGGTTACTTCGCCTATCAGCAGTATTCCAGGGTTTCCGAAATCGAAGAACTCCGTGAAAGGGAGGCCAGATTTGTCGAGGAGCTAAATAGAATTGCTTCCGGCAAGGAGCAGGCACAGGAAGTCAAAGATAGCTTAATCCTGGTGCTGTCTAAAACCCAGGACAAACTGGAGGACAAGGACGCACAGATCGCTGACCTCCAGGTGGAAATGGAGATTTATTTCGAGGAGTATGAAGCCTTTACAGATGATGAAGCTGTTGCTGCCTTCAATGAGTTCACAGACACACTTGATGTGGAGCCTGCAAAGCTAACAGAAGCGGGTAATGTGATAACACCAATGGAGAGAATTAGAATCAGCAACGACATCATGCTAAGCGAACACTTCCTTACCAGAGAACTTGAACTCCAGGGGCAAAGAATGCAGCAGCAAGCCGAATCCATGCAAGCATTGCAGGGTTTGTATGCCAACTGCCTGACATCCCTGGAGGTAGAGCAATCCACCAGTGAGCTTATGGCTGAGCGGATGGAGGCAAGGGAAGAACTCTATGAAGCTGAGTTACACAAAGCACAGATGAATACAAGGATGTGGCAGGCCGGGGCAGGACTGGCGTTGCTACTGGCAATAATTTTCTAACAATAACAACGTCAATAAATGCTAAACACTTTTAAGGTATTAACGAAGGAGATCAGGGTGCCGTCAATCAACGACACCATCTCAATATATTTCTTTGGAGACATTCACAGGTTTGTAAAGTCCTGTGACGTAGAGGAATGGAAGCGGTTTTTAAGAGAGGCCAAGAGGGATGTGGAACGTAGGCCAGACCAGGTATTCTTTGCCGGGCTGGGAGACTATGATGATTTCGCTTCCACCAGGGAAAAGCAAGACCTTGCTAAACTCCATGAGACCACGATTGACAGCCTTGATGAGATGAATGAGCGGAGAACCAGAGTATTGGCCAGTGAGATGAAGATAATGAAGGGGCGAACCCTGGGATTGATCGAGGGGAACCACCATTGGGTTTACCAGGACGGTACGACAACCACAATGGATTTGGCTGATAGGCTGGAGACGGACTACCTGGGCTGGCTTTCTCACCTGACCTTGCAGATCAGAATTGGCAGGGGTAGTGGGAGAATGGCCACAGTCCACCTGGTGCTTAATCACGGACGTGCAGGAGGTAAAAGAGCCGGAGCCGGGATTAATCAGGTAGAGGATTTGAAGGATGTTTTTCCGGATGCTGATATTCTGGTAATGGGTCATAACCACCAAAGGGGAAGCTGGCCGCATAACAGGCTGGTTCCTTACCAGAAGAAGGACGGAAGTTACCACCTGAAACCCAAGAGACAACTTCTTTGTAGGTCTGGCTCATTCAAAAGAGCCTATGGCAACGGAGAATCTGAGGTTAAAGGATATGAAATAAGCAGACTGCTGAAACCTGCTGATCTGGGGGCGATCAGAGTAGATATTGCCTTCCGGAGAGAGATAAAGGGGCAGAACGATAGGCTAATCACAGACCTAACAGCAGTTGCGTAAGATAGTTTCCATGTCGATAACGAAAAAGGCCACCCAGAAATGAGTGGCCTTTTTTAATAAAACACAAGTACAAAGTAATTCTCAGGCATTTGTTATCCTTTGTAGTCGATAGACACGAATAGGATAGGTCTCCTTCCTCTTAGCGGCCATAAAGTCCTGGCCGAGCGTTGCACAGTTCCCGTTCTTATCCACCCACAGCAGTTTATCTCCACGTTTTTTGCAGTATAATCCCTCTGCAATTACCTTGTTCCAGCCTTTTTTGCTGTCAATCTCAAAAAGAAACTCTCCTTTGACTGTGATCTCTGTTACTGCCATAGCACTACTTTTTACCGTTATTGTTGAATAGATACCTTATTTCCGGTTCAAATCCCATCTGCAAAGATAGTGCATAAGCATCTTTCATTCCCTCAGACCATCCCAGGTCTAAATAAAAGACGTGCTTTTTAGCGTACTGGAGCCACGAAAAACCTGCCCAGATACCCATACGCCTTTCCTCTGGTAAATCATCGTCCAGCACCCCTCTCTGTGTGTAAAGGAGGTGACTTGCCAGGGGTGCTTCACCCTTCATAAGAGAATCACGAAGGCACATCCTGGCATACTCCTCATTCTTCTGCACGTTTCCAGCATACGGACTTTCGATTACCACTGGAATCTTATTGCTAAAATAATTCATTGTTTCAACTTTTTAATGGTGATTTCCATGTGGCCTAATTGCTGAATCAGCACCAGCATGGCCGACCTTCAATTCTTAGCACCTGCATCCAGGAATTTCTTCAATCCTTTGGCTGCTGCGTTGATAGCAAGAGCACGTTCCCTAAGAGACTGCACCTGATTAGCGATCTCCTCCGTGTCGTCTGACACATAGTAACCATTGGAGCTTGCCATCAGGGGCAACATTCCATTTGCCCGGATGTAGTTGATGATCTTCCTCAGCCTGGGCTCCGACATATTATAACCTTTGGCCTTCATGGCCTCAACAATCTGGGAGCCTGTGACTGGTGAATCTGCGGTCTTAGTAGATAATCCCTTGATTACCAGAGGCATTAGCCTGTGTTCTTCCTCCGTCAGTTCTGACGTTATTTCCTCAAATTTCTTTACCATAGCTTTATGATGCTTTTGCGTTAATAAATTCCGGAATATGATTTATGAAGGCAATCTCCAGTGCTTTCTCAGGGTACTCCCGAATCATTCCCCACCTGGGGTCACGAAGCCTTCCCATCGGCCAACCTTTCCTTTTGCATATTGATGAGGCTGTTCTCCCTATGGCAGCAGCCGTCTTTGTTGTGATCTGCACCTCATTCCACCTGGCATAACCTACCACAGAGAATCTCTCCGGGTCAGTAGCCGTCCTTGTCTCTATGAGGTTAACCTTACCTTCGATCTTTCCAATGCGCCTATCCTGTTCTTTAAGCACCTGTACGGATTGCTCCAGGGCACCCAGCAGGCTATTGGGTTTGTTGTTTTCCTCCTGCTCCTTGATCTTAGCCTCCATCTTGTTAAAGGCATCTATGTATTGCAGCTTAAACTTTAGTGCCTTCTTCCCGGTAAAGCCCATAACAAGCAGGGTGAAACCATCCCTGTTCATTACATACATTCTTTGTTGTCTGTTGCTACCATCCAAATAATACTCCTGGCGAAACATACTCCGGAGATGGGAGGAAAAATCCTGAGAACTCTTTAATGCCAAATCTTCTACCTTTTCGACGACACTTGCGTGTATTTTGCCGAAGAACTGTGAAATAAGCAGGGTGTTGGTTGTAGGTTCTCCATTTTCGCCTTGATAAACAATTTGCTTTTCCATGTCCTTGAAATTTTTAATTAGAAATTAAGTTAATTGCCTTATACGAAAGTTCGCTTTCTGCTGATTTGGTTGGGTTCGTGTAATATTGAAGTGATCGGTAGATGGCTGCCCTGGTATCCCTCTCATCCTGGTAAAGCTCCAGTGCTTCCAATAGATTGTAGAAATGGACAATGACCTGGGAGTGACTGGCACCTATAAACTCTGCCACTTGCTCTGTTTTGAATCCGTGCATCCTGGCAAAGTATACAATCCATCTCCTTGCATACACAGCCTCACGCTTCCTGCCTGCGGTTATTACCTTAGCCGGGGAAATGCTCAACTCAGCACACACACTCCTAAGTATCCGGATAAGCAAAGCCTTATCATAGGCACTCATCTTCCTGGAACCCTCTGCAATAAGGCCGTTCCATCGGTGTTTATGTTTTGTTGGCAATTTCCTTCCCATTTTATTCCTTCACTTCGTTAACCCAGATGGGAGTTTTCTCTCCCATATAAACATTGATTGCATTGAAAGCCAGGTACTCATTGGCTTCATACCATTCCATTCCATCTCTCTCCATCAGGATTTCGACTGCCTTCTGGATTGAGTAGATGAGCCTGGGTTCCTCTATCCCCTCTGACACACCAATAATGGCATCATCAAAGCCGTCAGCCTTCATTAGCTCCAGATCGGGATTGTTGTCAATTATCACATCTATCATGTCCTATTGGTTTTGCTGCCGATAATGGGTGTTTATCGGTATGTGATTACTCCTCTTTCAGATCGTCCTCAATGATGAATACTCGCCTCTTTATACTGTCCTTCACATAGTCCTCGCTCTGAGCAAAGGGTAGCTTGCTGTTCTTAACTGGCTCGAACTCATAGATTTTCTTTTTGGTCTTTTTCTTTTTTCCTACCATCTCTATTCTGATTTTTTTGAGACGGAACCACTGATCTGTGTATGCGGTTCGGATTATCGTTCCCGGCTCCATCATTGCAGTTTGTCGTTATAGATCGCCTCCAGGATGATCAGGTAGTTAACCATGTCGGACACCTTCTCGTCAACAAGCTCCTTTGTGGGTTCCTTCCTGCCGTGCACAATGTCCTGGACACTGGTGAAATGCTTTAGCATGAATCCCCACAGTGCTTTCTCCGGGGTGCTGTCCTCAATCCTGGCAGCCGTCTCAAAGTTGTGGAATGGGTTCTCTGTTGCGTACTCCTTCTGCTTTGTGGCCAGGGATTTCGTGATCTTCTCCAGCCTTTTCTTCACTGTTTCCTCGTATATCCTTCTCTTGCGTTCCATTGTACTGTACTGTTTTGTCGTTCATAAAAGCCCAGCGTGGGCAGGAGGCACACACACATAAAAACCTCCTGCCTGCTGAGCAACCACTAATCTTTAGAATGGGAGATCATCGTCCTGCTCATCTCCCGGACGTTCTGGCTCGCTTTGTTTCTTAGCAGAACCACCGCCACTGCCTTTGCCTCCGGAGGGAAGGAACCTGATCTCGCTGGCCAGGATGTTTGTGCCATACCTATCATTGCCATCCTTGTCCTTGTATTTGTTGGTTTGGATTTTCCCCTCCACAAACACCATTGAGCCCTTGCTCAGGTATTTCATAATGCTCTCCACACGCTTACCAAAAACAGCTACCCGGTGCCACTCAACTGCGTTCTTCCAGTTGCCGTCTTTGTCTTTGTACTTGTCGTCAGTTGCCACATTCAGATGGCACAACTGAGTTCCTTTTACTTCCTTGCTTTCAGGGTCTTGCCCTAATCTGCCTACAAGAATTGCTTTGTTTACACTCATGTTTGAAAAATTTAAGGTTCGTAATTACTGGTTATTAATCTTGTCCATCATCTCAAAGATGAAGTCCATTGAGCTCTGTACTTCTGCGATACTGTTGTCCACCCATTTATTAGAAGGGGAGTGATCTTTGTTCTTCAAATCTTGAAGATGGTTTAAGCTCTCCATGTCCGCCTCCAACCCCTTCGTTAAAGAATGTAGTAATGCTGCTTTTGAAGTCGGTGACAAAGGTGGTAGTGCCATAGTTTCTTCCTTTAGCGATAATCATAATTGCCTTGCCTTCTGTTGAGTTACCCTGCTCATCCTCTGTTATTCCGTGATATTCAGGTCGATATATGAACCAGATAATATCTGCTGCTTCCTCTATCTGGCCACTGTCACGAAGCCTTGACATCGTTGGCACAGGAGACATACCCGGCTTTGGTCTGTTTAGCTGGCTCAGGGCAATGATGGTTATACCCATCTCTTTGGCCAGGTTTTTCAGGCTCCTGGCTATCTGGCCAATCTCCTGCTCCCGGCTCTGCCTGCTGTCCACTCCCTGTATCAGTTGCAGGTAATCCACAACTGCGACTTCTATTCCGTGACGAAGCACGGCTCCCCTGATCAGCCCCAGGATGTGCGTTATCCGGTTGTCTGTGACATCAGCTATGTACAGGGGAAGCTCTTTGTATTGGCTGGCCACATTCATCACTGCCTCCAGGTTTTCTCTGAGGTATGTGGTAGGGATACCAGCTTTAGAGGAGATCATTCGTGTCATAATCTGGCTGTTGCTCATCTCCAGGGAGATAAAGCACACGCCTTTCTTCTGATCGACAACATTCTGTGAGATGTTGAGTGATAGTGCTGTCTTACCCACACTGGACTGAGCGGCCAGGATAACAAGGTCTGTTGGCTGCAAACCTCCGGTCAGATTGTCCAGCCCCTCAAATCCGGAAGGTATGCCTGTTGTTACGTTGCTTTCGATCTCGGCAATGGCTGCCTTTGCAACATCATAGCCACTCTCAAACTGCCCTTTCTCATTCTTATGCGCCTCAGTGACAGCCTTTGACAGTGCCATTATCTTCTCATCTGAGGTTTTTGCTGCTGAGGCCACAAGTAGTTGCTTGTCAATATGCCTGATCTTGCTTGCCTCTTGCAGTTCTGTAAGTAGCTCTCCCACAGGGATATTGTGGTCGATATTCTTTACAGCCTTCTGTATCGTTACCTTTTTGTCAGGAACACTGGACAATAACCTCGCAACCCCAGGGTGCTTGCCCTCAGCAATGGCCTCTGCAAATGCTGAGAATACGTCCTGGTGGTGGTGGAACAACCTGTCGTCAATGACATCTGAGTTCTGGTAATAGGTATCCTTGTTAAAGATTATCCTACCCAGCAGTTGTTCTTCGTAGTGTTTATGTAGGTTATTGCCTTCCACTATTCTTTGCCCCTAAAGATTTCATTAAACTTCTTTTGCAGTTCCACTGGCATATCAGGCTGCTCTTTTACCTGCTCCCGCTTCAATCCCCTGGGTTCCGGCTTGTCGAAGCCTGTCTGGTATTTCTTTAGCGGGAACAACCCAGCCCAATTATTTGCAATCGACTGGTCGACTATCTTGGTGGCAATCCTGGGATTGTACTCGGACATTTCCAGCAGCTTCGTGAATAATCCCCGCAATCCAATAGGTGTGTATGCCTGCTGCTTCTCAGCCTTGTACTGCAACCACTTGTCAATAATCTTAATCATGTCCGGCTCCAGGCCGTGCTCTTTGTATAGCTCCTGGGCGTACAGGTGCATCTTCTCAGCCTTCGTGGTCTTTTTCTTATCCGTTTTCTTTTGCTCTGCAAGCATGGCCAGGCCAACTTCGTTGTATTGCTTCATGTACTCCAATTCCTCATCTTTAAGCAACTCAGTAAACTTGCCCTCAATCCTTGCCCGGAGCGTCTCAGGCTCATCCACCCACTCCATGAACATACCTGGCTTCAAACGCTTGCGTACCTTATCCACCAGTGTTTCAGGCCACACACCGTCAGCCTTCATGTTCTTTGATACGTTTGTCAGAATGGATTGCACCACCCGGGTTTGGTTTTTTGGTTTGCCCCGGCTTATGTAGTATCCGTTGCCTGTCAGGTAAAACTCCTCACCAATTTTCTCCCACAGCTTCATAAACTCATCCACTGGCACACGAACCTGATCAGCAATGTGCTCTGGTTTACCAGGAAGCCTGCCAATAACTGTCTCATAAGCAATGCAGTCCACCCATACTGATTTGTGTTTCTCTGTCCACCCCCTCCGGTGAAGTGCCATCCACTTCTCAGGGTGTATCTTGATCAATCTGTCTTTACCTTTGTTTGCCATGTGTGTTTAGATTAATATGGTAATTAATTAAATTAACTGTGGTGGTAAAAAAACCCCGCTCCTACGATATTACTAAGGGCACCACACCTTACTTTGCAACACAAGACACTCATCATTAGCAATTAACGTCTGGTTAAAAATTTGATTTAATTAGAGTTATCGCTTAATGCGAGTAATTGATTTAACGGAGCGGGGTTTATCTTCTGTTCTTTCTTCTTCTATGTCCTTAAAGTCCAGGTTGTCTGCGTGTAACGTGGCGTACTCATAGGCCACAAACTTGTGACGGTGGAACGGACAGGCATCGTGCATATGCTTCTTTTGCAGGTCGACTTCATTAACTTTGTCAGTGGTAATGAATAGTCCTTGCACCAGGCTTCCCCTGTCCAGGCCGCTTGTGATCGCCTTCTCCGAAACACCCAGGTATTTTTTGAGGCCAACCATTCCTTTGATACTGGTGAGGTATGTACCATCGCTCAGATACAGGTGATACAACTCCTCCTCCCTGCCGTACAGCCTCCTGATATGAGCCTCCAAAACATCAATGCTCTTTTTCATCTGGTCAATGGTTCGCTTGAAGGCATTGTCCGAAATCTCTCCGCTTTCTATCTTCTCAATACTGTTTCTTAGGCTCTTAAATTGCTTAACTCCTATCATCGCTCTGCTTATTAAAAAGGGTTTTTACTTAGATCGACTTCCAGCCCAGGCTTAGCAGCATACACAGTTTTCCCTGTCAGCTTAGCAACCTCATCAATGAATCGCTGCTCATTGCTATTGTTATCGCTCAGGTGACAAAGAATGATGTTGTTTACATACTTTAAGTCGTTGGCTTTCAGCATATCCTTAGCGTTCTCCAATTCCATGTGGCTGTGCATCAGCCTGTCCTTTACAAACCTGGACACCAGCCCGGCTTTGTAGTTCGCTTCCACAATATCATCAGCGTAGTTAATCTCCATCAGTAGGTGGTTGATACCCTCAAATGTATACTCAACCATATATGTATCTGTGATGAATACCATCCTTCCTATATCCGGGTGCTCGATCATATAGCCAATGGTCGGCACATCGTGGGGAACCTCAAAGGGCATGATCTTGAAGCGGCCAAACATATATCCCTTCTTAGGCTCTGCCACCTTGCAATACTCACCGCTTAGTTTCTGGTGGTTATATACGTCCTGTAATGCAAGGCAAGTAATCCCCTGGCTCAGAAACTCCACAATGAATCTGCTGTGATCGTAGTGTGAGTGCGTTACAAGCAGCCCCTCGATAGAGGAGACGTTGAAATCAATGGCCTTCTTTACGTCTTTGAGTTTACACCCAGCCTCCAACACCAATGCTTCTTCACCGTTGGTCAGGACGTAGCCGTTGGCCTTTGAATTGGAATTGATAACCTTTAGTTTCATATAAATACCTTTGTTACTGTTAATTTTATATGGAGCGGTGGTACAAAAATTCAACAAAAAAACCACCGCTCCACTCCTCTTGACTATGCCTATGACGTTGAGGATTTGAAGCACAGACTGGAATCGAACCAGCGTCTCCGGGTTTGCAGCCCGGCACATAACCACTCTGCCACTGTGCTACCAACGACTATTTTAGAAGCCTGGGTCAGCTTCTCCTTCCTCCTCCTTCTTCTCCTGCTTCTTATCCTTCCCTTCGTCCTCTTTCTTCTTTCCACCCTTATCCTTAGTTTCTTCTTCCTTCTGCTCCTCGGCAGTCTCCGCTTCTTCGTACTCCACGTCCTCAAATTTGAGTTCCTGGGAGTTGGCCTTCTCCTGAATCTGCTGGTCACGCTGTACCTCGGCATCTTCCACGTCCTTCTCAAATGCGGAGATCATCTCAATGCTCAGGTATCCGTAATGGCTCAGCAGGTTCCTCAGCAATGTTTTCAGTGCCATCTCATTAAAGTTGGTCTGCCATGCACTTGATTTGTAGTTGTATGACTGGCTGTACCTCTTGGCGTGAGCAGTGACCTCATCTTTGGTCATATACAGCGTCTTGCTGAATCCATTCAGGAGTTCAAAGTGAGCGAAGTAACCAACCACCTTGTCTGACTTCTTCTCCCCGGACAGATCAATGTGGCCTGACAGTTTCTCCCTGTCCTTCATCTCGCCTTCGTATACCACGTCTGCATTGATCACCTTGTACTGGCCTGTCCTCATGGCAAGCTGGATGTATCCCTTGTATCCGATCTGGAATTGAGGGTAGTGCTTGCCGCTAATCTTCCGGGGCACCAGGTATGCAAAGCCTAATCCCTTGCTGATAGGGAGTTTCAGGGAGGCTGCCTTCAATGCTTCCTTTGCTACATCGTTTGGCTGGCAGTTTTGCAGGTAGTTGTCACTGCCATACAGGTCGATCAGGCTGGCAATAAAGGTCTCTGAATTGTCTCTCAGCACCCGGTCGAATTGTTCTTGTACGGACGGTGCTCTCAGTGTGCCCTTCAATATCTCCATCTTGGAGCGTTTGGCGACTTGTGTTTCTTTGTTACTCATGGTCTCTGTTTAGGTTTGTTTTTTAATAGATGTTAATAGTTGTTAATTCTTCATGCTCAGGGGAGACAAACAAGTTTATGATCTGGCTGTCAGTCTCCGGTATCTCGGTCACGCTCTCCCGGTTGTCAATAAAGATGGGTGCGCTGGTGTCGTAGTATGTGCACAGCGTATTAATGATGTCTATGCCAGCACGAATTTTTGAGGCAGTGTTGAGGGAGGGGTAAGGAACGCCATCGACTGTTGCCACACAGGTCTCCACGATTGCACCGTTCACCTGCTCATCAAACAACTTAAACTCAACGTGGTCAAACAGGCTGTTTACTCGGCTCTCAGTGTGCTCCACCTTGTCACGCATATACTGTTCCAGACCTGCCAGCACCTTCTCCATCTCCGCTTGCTTCTGAGCATACTCCTTCTGTTGTGCTTTGAGTTCTTCTATCCGCTTCTCTGCCTTCATGCGTAGGTACTTGCCGTCCAGGTGCTTCTCCACAACCTTCAATGCGTCAGCCTTCTCCTTGCGCTTCGCCTTTGTCTCTGATGTGTCGGGTGCCTTAAACTCTGTGTTAGCTTTGGTTTCCAGTTCGCCAACCTTCTTCTCTAATTCAAAATATTCCGATGGAAACTCAGGCTGCATCTCCTCTACTTCCTCACCCATCTCCTCAACCTTCTCTTTCGCTGTCCTAACCTCACTGGCCAGGGTGTTGATCTGCCTCTTGTAATCTTTGATCTTCTCCTCGACTTCCTCCAACTCCTTTGCTCGGCTCATCCCTTCTTCCTTAATCCTGCCCATACGCTTGGCCTTGTCAGTGTTGAAAGCCTCAGTCATCGTGGCCACCTTCTCATCAATCTCATCTTGTTCCAGTGGTCTCTTGCAGGTAGGGCAGCTAAACTCATCCTCATCCCAGGTTAACTCCTTCTCATTCAGGCTGTGCCACTCCTTACGAAGCCTCTCGATCTCCTCCTTAATGGCATCCCGCTCAGACTTTAATGTTGGCAGGGCGTTCTTAATCTTAGCTCCCTTCTCCGTTAACTCCTCCACCTTAGCCCGGTTCCTCTCCTGGGCATCAATCTTCCTTCTCTGCCTGTCAATAACCTTCTGCTCTGCTTTGTACTGCAAGTCTCTCATCTTGGCTTTCAGCACACTAACCTCCTCCCAAATCTTCCCCTGCTCCTCGTGCTGCTTCTCATAGGACTTGGCTTTGTTCTCAATCTGCTCATCCAATTCCTCAATCTCCTTCTCCAACCTATCCCTCTCGGCTTCCAATGTCTCCCACTTCCGGTTCTCTGGCATACCAGATTTCACTTCGTCTATCCGGGGAGGAATGAGTGCCATCTCATCTTTGGTCTTTTTGATCTTGCTTAGCATCTCCTTGCGAAGATCGTCCAGGCTCTTGCGCTCCACCAGCGTCTTTAACTCCTTATATTCTGGTTTGTCCAGCAGATCATTGTCCGATACCTCAGCGATCTCAAACAGTATGTTCCTCTGGTCTTTCCAATGAAGGGAGGTAAACTCAGTGGGGGAGGTAATAAGGCGAAATACATCCTCGGAGAACATCTCCTCCACTCGCTTCATATACTCCTTCATAGGAATGGGAGTGTCGTTCCACTCATAGATAGTTTCGTGCCCGGAGAACTCTGCCTCTGTTGCTCCACGTTTCTTCACCCACTTCTCCCGGTACGTTTTCCTTACCTCTAATGGCTGCCCTTTGAACTCCATCTCGGCTTCAACTGAGTAATCCAGTTGTGGAGTGATACTGCCATCTTCGTTGATTGTTTTGATCTGGAAGTCTGCCCTTCCGTGACTGTCTTTACCTGTCAGCAGCCACATAAAGGCATCCATCACAGTTGATTTCCCGGTTCCGTTCTTACCTGCCAGCGTAGTTTCCCCACTGGTGAACTCGAAAGACTTGCCGTGCAGCCCTTTGAACCTGTGAATGGTTAGCTTTTTTAGTCTTAGCATCTGCGTGTGTTTTTAATTGATTTAGAGATTGTTATTTGTAATTAACTTTACTTCAAAGTTAATCTAATTAATTGACATTTCAAAAAAATTCTTTAAAAAGTTTTCGTAGTTACTCTTAATTATTCTGTGCCCCATTCCTGGGATGTGGCGCATACCATAATCTTCTATAAGGATTGTCCTGATCTTCTTCCAGGCCACACTTCTCACGTCCAGACCCAGGCTCCTGGCTATCTCCCCAGAACTCAGTAAAGGGTTGTATTTCAGATTATACTCAGGCTTTGCCATATGTTAAGAAATGTTAAATGTTAAACAATCTGGCTAAAATTAATTAAAATTATTTGCTTTGTATTAAGTTAATCCATATGTTTGCAAAACAAACAACGGAACAAAATTAAGTAAATCAAATTAACCGTCAAAGTAATTTGATTAATTTTTTTTCTGAAATTAGACACTTAGTATTTTTCCGTAGACAAAACAAAAGCAATTAAACATCAAATACAAACAAACCACTAACCACACTAAACACACACAAATGCCACACACAAAAAGAGAAAAACAAAGTAGCGGAGTACCTGATCGACTTAGGAAGATAGGGAAACATTGGGTCTTAGCCAGAAAGAAATGGCAGAAGCCTTAGCAATGACACCAGCAGCCTACAATTATGTAGAAAAAGGCACCAACTCTTTATCCGGGAGAGTGCTGAGTTTGTTGCAATATGTTTATAAGGTACGACCGGAATACATATTGGATGGGGAGGGAGATATGTTTGAAATGCGTAAGCCTCTCAAAACCCCTCCTTTATATACAATGAGAACCCTTTATCTAATTGACAAATTTTTAAAAGAGGAAGGTATGACTATACACGAATTTGCTAAACAAAGCAACATTAAACATACGGAACTCGATGAGTGTTTCCGGCAGCAAAGTATGCCTGATCATATCCTTGATAAGATATGTGAAGCGCATCCGAAACTTGCTGCCATAATAGCCAGAGACCGTGAAAACACACAAGACAACGCTGCACTCCAACGCAAGATTTCTGAATTGGAGGAGGAGCTTGAACGTTCCAGGAAAATTATTGACAGACTTGTAGCCGGAGGAGGGGAAGAAAAAAGCAAAAGTTAATTTGGTTATGTGCATACCTGTACTTACCTTTGTATGAGTGTGCATTTAGCTGTGTAACACGACCTGTCGACATCTTGTATGGCGTTACGTTTTCGCAGACGGCAGCCATTCTGAAAGTCGGCAGGTTTTTTTATATCCCCTCCTGAGCCACCAACCTTCCCTTAAACACCTGATCACCAGACATAAGAGAGTTTCCAGAATTACACCAAAATTACACTTTTTGAGCATAACTATCTCGCAACCAGACACAAAGGTGTTTGAAAATTGCAAGTAAAATAATTAGATTAACGCTTGGTTAATTTAATTATTTTTTGTTACTTTGCAAAGTATAGCGGGATAGAGTAACGGTAACTCGTAGGTCTCATAAGCCTAAGCTGGTGGTTCGATTCCACTTCCCGCTACAACATAGGGTTTCAGTTCAGGGGTTAATCCTGCTGGCCACTCTCCCAGGCCACAAAAAATCCAGATAAGTTCTGTAACATAATGCCGTCTGCGAAATTCCAGGCGATGTCTGACGACTTGACAACCTGGCCTAAGATGATTTGCCCCGCAAGGGGATTTCCACCAGCAGATAGCGGCTACCTCAGTTAAGGGTCTGAGGTTCAATGTTAAGAGGGCTGTGTTTTCCGGGGGAGACGTTTGAAAATCCGGAATTCGACCTTGATTTAATTTAGTTTCTCTTTTTTAACTAAATTATCTTAGGGTAAAAGTCGGACTGTATACACCAACAAAAACAAAAAATGTTCAGGAAAATTTGGTATCACATTTTAAGGTTCTTTGGTCGGCTCAGGGATTACTCGCCAGTGGAGAAGAATGGCTGGGAGTTGGTCATGGAGGATAACTTTGAGTTCTTTGATGAAAGTAAATGGACTGTTGGGTCGTCCAATATTTATCATCCCCGGAGGCCGCAACAATGGTATGGCAAGCCAGAGGTAAAGGACGGCAAGGGTGTTTTCTTTGTGAAGCATAACCCACGAAAGATATGGGTTTATCAGCACAACAAGTATCACACCTTCCCCTTTGAGACCTCCCGGATACGATCTAAGCTGTATCAAAAGTACGGAAGGTTTGAGTGCAGGATGTCGTTAACCAGCGAACCCCACTCCTGGCCTGCTTTTTGGTTATGGGGTGCGCCCTGGCCTCCTGAGATAGATGTGATAGAAGCATACGGATGCAACCGTCAGGAGATCAACCTGCATTGGGGAGAAGGTGACAATCCTGAGATGATGGGAGCATGGAAGCTCCGCCTGGGCAAAAGAGATTTCCATGAGTTCGCTGTGGAATGGTCGCCAGATAAGATTGAGTTCTTTACCAACGGTGTGAAGGTGTTTGTGTTTAAGGATAGGGAGTTGCTGGACAGATGGTTTGGTCAGGGGATGTGGGTTGTTGTAAACAATGCCATTAAACAGGAGCCGGAAAGCACAGACTATTATTCTGAGTTTCTGGTGGACTATGTAAGGGTTTACAGAAGGCCAGGTCAATCATAATAAAACATACATTGCTTACTCTCCATGTCGATTAGTTGTTTTGTAAAAAAAAGGGGGCGATTTCGCCCCCTTTTTGATACACAGCTTATTAAACACTAATCAGCAAACATTTTACTCAAATTAATATACACCTGGGCTGTTGGTATGCCAGTTATACCTGCCAACTCCATCACCTTAAAAACACTCCCGGTTTCGCTGGCCACTCTGGTGCAGAATGTGTGCCGGGAGATATGGAAGTGAAGCGGAAAGGGTGCCTTAGCATCTTGCCCTATCACTTTCAGGTGTTTATTGGTTAGGCTGGAACTCATATTCCTAAACACATAGCCTTCTTTGTTCTGGTATAATGCCTTTACTTTCTCTAAGATCATCTCTGCCCGCCCTTCAAACAGGCTCAGGGGAACAACCACTGGATAGCTGGTCTTTTGCTGGGTAAGTATCACTCTGCCCTCCCGGATGTCGTTCCATTTGAGGTTGGCTGTGTCAGAAAAGCGAAGTCCGGTGTAACAGGAAAACAGAAAACGAAGTCTGGCCATCTCCCTTCCCTCTGATTGTGGAGGGTAATTTAACCTCCATATCCTATCTACATCTTTAGGCATGAGCGTTTGTTGTAGGCTCTTGGGCGGCTTTTTAATGTCGTAATCATCATAGGGGTTGCGCTTGATCATTCGCTTCTTAACGGCCATATTAAACAACTTATTCAGGATGTAGTGCCTTGTGGTTATTGTCTTTGGTTTGAACTCCTGCTGGTGCATATACCTATTCATCTGCTCGATCATCTCCACATTCACATCAATGAATGGTATCTTGTTACCACCAAAAGCATCTCTGAGTATTTTGAGGGTTGATTTGCGTGTCTTTACGGTGTTTTCCCGGACGGTCAGGTCGTTGTTGATCTGTTGCTCTGCCCAATCAATGAAATCATCCTTGTTGCCCTCACCTTTCAGCAGCATATCTATCTGGTTCTCGGTTAGCCTCCGGCCTTCTTCATGCAACTCCAATTCCAGTCTCTCAATCTGTGTTACCATCTTGTTTATCTGGTGGTTCAGACGGATGTGGTTCGGGTTGTTGCTTCTGATCTTTAGGTTCTTCTCATTCCATTCCTTCGGCTCAATGGTAATGTTGGTTGGTAGGTACTTTCGCTTGCCGTTGAGGTTAACATAGATGTGAATAGGGGCTTTGTTGTGCTTGTTTAGTTTGTTGCGCCAGTTATATACTGGTCTAATGATGGCATTTTTCATAGCTGTGTAAGTTAATTGTTGTATGTCTACAAAGATACACAAAAATAAACAGTGTAACAAAAAACGTAACAAAAAACTGTGAAGTTTTGTGAATATTAATACAGTTAATGGCTAAAATTAATGCGGTTAATAACGCTCGAAGCCAATACACTCAATATATTCAACTGATTTTCAGCAGTCTTTCGTTACGTTTCTGGTTAAACAACCTAATTATGATATGTTCTTTGATTAAATATAATATATGTTGTTTATCAGCTGTTTATAGGGGTTGTGTAACAAAAGTGTAACATTAATCTGGTATGTACATTTCGTGTAACTGCTCCCGGCTAAACATCTCAATGTCCTTCTCCAATATATAACGTGCAGATGCACTGAGTTGTTTCAGCTTGTCGCTTAGCTCCCCTGCTTTGTGTTTGTGTTTTAGTGCTACATAATACAGTGTGTTTGAGTAGTCTGAGGGATGTGCGGCCTTTAGCTCTACATCTGTTAGTACATTCATATCTTTCTCATTAAATCCGGCTGTCACTATCTCCCTCTTGGCTATACTCCTAATTGCTTTGCAGTCACTCACTGCCCGGTCGAATCCTTTACTGTATGTTCCAAAGGTCTCGGCCAGGAAGTCTTTCATCTCCGGTGTCACTCTCAGCACCAATTTATCTGTCTTACTCATAGGTCTTTTGTTTCTGGTTGTAGGTAAACTAACATTTCGTTGGCCATCTCAAAAGACATTCTCTCTATCTCTGCCAGTGCGTGATCTTTGTCTGGTGCGTGATATGCGGCCAGTATTATCTGTCCTATCTTCTGGTTGTTCTGAGACAGGTACATTTGTGCGTCAACTGACTGGTATTTCCGGTTGGTTCGGTTGCAAAGATATTGATAATGTTTGAGTATGCGCTCTGTAATTAATCCTTCGTGCTGCTGCATATGCTACCTCCTTTTTAATATCCGTGCTCGCAGGCGACACAGCAAAACTCATCACATCTGGCTTCTGTACTGTATGGGTTAAACGGTCTCCCGCAATGATAGCAGGTTCTCGACAATGGGTTTCCTGCCTGCTGTGGCTGCGGCTCTGGCTTCTTACTTAACACCAATACAATGATCAATACTGGTATTGGGAAGAAAAATGCCAGCCATCCCCAAAGCATACCACTGCGGTTAATAATGTTCGCTTCGTGACTTGCAACAACTCCTGCCCATATCCTTATGGTTAAGGCAAGCAGGAAGTGTATTGCTGGGTCAAAGTTAGTTACAAAGTTAAAAGCATATACAAATATAGCGGCAAGCAAAGCAATTAATCCTTGCGCACCTCTGGCTTTTTGGTTGCTCTTTTTTGTTGTCATTGTTATGTTCTTTTTAAGGTTATACTTGGTTGATTTTCTTAATGAAGAATCCCGGCCAGTCCTTCTTTACTTTCCCGATTGCTGCCAATCTACCGGGTGCGGTTACAATGAATTGTTTGGTGAAGAATCCGCTCTTGGCTTCAATGCAATAAATCTGATGAACTTCTGTGTGTGTCATGGTGGCTGCGGTTAATAATGTTCGTTATGTAGTTATAAGGTCTCATATCCCTTCGCCAGCGTCTTGCTTCGCTCGAAGAACTTCTGCTGCTTTTGCTCAATAAACTCCTCGATCATATCCACCTGGCCTTCGCTCTGCTGGTGCTGCTGGTTGATATACTCGAACTCATCTGCCCACCTCTTAGCCAGATGCCGGGAGACTGCGTTGCGCTTCTCCTCGGAACGAATGGCCAGCAGTGATCTCCCTATTCCCATCTTCTCATCTTTCAATGCTTCAATAGCTGTGGAAATGTCGTGGTGTGTGTTTACCCATGCTGCAATTCCCCTCGGAAAATCTATCTCCTCATCTGCTTCGCTTTTAATCTCCCCGGTGAAAACTGTTGGTATGATGTAGTCCTTCCCGGAGTAAAAACCAATAGTCTCAGCGTGCTCCAATGTGTCCGTGTAAATAATTTTCTCGGCCTTCTTAATCGTAGCTATCGGTGGCGTTTCCTTGTGGTTGTAGTGTATTTCGCCAATAATAACTTCATACTTCTTTCCTGTTTTCTGTGTCATATCTTGTCCTTGTTTTAAGCAGACTGCCCTCCATCATAGAGAACAGTCTGCTGTGGTTCGTAATTACTGCTGTTTGTTTAGCTGGTATGCGTATGCCCTTGCGTCCTTCATTGCAGTTTCTCCGTAAAAATCTGCAATAGCTTGTACCATCGGGCTATCGTCCTCCCTCCTGTATACAGTCCACTGACTAATCTCGGCTGGGTCAATATCTGCCGGGAGCGGCCACGGCAATTCCTCATAGCCTCCGCCTGACAGTGCTCTTACCGGGGCAGCGTAGTGTTTCTCATACTTTCCGTTAATCTTGGCCTGAACGAACATCTCTATCATCTCAAAAAATTCTCCATCCCACAATTTACCCTCGTTTCTCTGCTCGAACTCATCTGTCCAGTCCCTTGCCAATTCCCAGAAGCCCGGGGTGCCCTGTGTATCATTGATCTCCCTGATTAAATCCGGCTGATCATATTCCTGTGCCCTCAGATGCTCAATGGCTGCTACCATTTCGTAGTGCGTTTCAATCCAGCTATCCATTCCGTTAGGATAGGATGGCGATAAATTCATCATGTCGGCAAACCTTTCAGCGTTTTTCTCCATGTTGTCACCGTGAAATTCTGCGATCAATTCTGACTTGGTTGGCTGTCCTTTGGTTCGTGTCAGCTTGTATACGCAATGTGCTGTTGTGTCCATGTTCCGGTAAAGTGTTGCTGTGTTTTTCTGTGTCTTTTTCATAGCTTTTTTGTTAAGTGCGGTTAATATTATTCGTTAATTAAGTAAAGGGGCTGGCAGATTAATTCTCTGCCAGCAGTCCTTTGTCCTTCAATTCCTTGGTAATTTGGTTCATAGATAACCTGTGGCACCCTGCTTTGATAATCACATCGTCCTCAGCTACAATGGCACGTTCCACAAAGTAGGCTCCTACATTTCGCTGAAATGGTATTGCTGTGCCTACCTCCGGGTTATCCTCCTGGGCTATTGCCCTGTTCATTAGCTGGTATGCGGTAATAAACTCCCTCTTGTCAACGGTTACTCCCAGCGTTGTGCGAATATGGGTGCTGTTGGCCTCAATATCTGCGTTGGGTTCAAAGATGCTGTCTATCATATCATAAAAGTCCAGAATCTCCTCGTCCAACCTGTCCAGCATGACCTCCTTCATTCCTTTTGCGATCTTCTCAAACTTCTTAACGAAGTATTCAATGGCCTCTACCTTGTCCTCATAGTTTCTTATCCATTGCTTCATATCCCTGATTAGCTCCTGCTTATTCCATCGGTCGTAATAATACTCATAGTGCGTGTCGATTAACCATCGATTAAACTCATCGTTGTCGTGAATCTGCAATAGGTTGGACAGACCGGGCATATCTTCATACTCTACCCTCTCTACCTCCTCTGCGGAGCATATGCTCATCCATCCACCGCTGCGTCCGTACGCCCAGACCTCCGGGTGGTCGATCTGCTCTAAGCATAACCATTCCCGGTACCCTATCGGGTCTTGCTTTGTGATATACTTATAGTAGTCGTCCGGGCTGTTATACTTTCTCTTGGAAAACTTCTCGAACTCCTTGCGCCTCCATGTATCAACATCTTCTCCATTCAAAAACTTCCTGTAATTCATCTTGGCCTTACTAAAGTCCTCCAGATGCACCCTGCCCTCTAACATCTCCTTCATGTATTGCCCCTCCCATTCACAGGTATGGTGCCGTATGCTGTCCAGTCTCTCATCATTAAATTCTTCGTGAATCTCCTCCCGGAGTGCACTCAGATTATGCTTCTCAATAACATTATCTACATCTTCCTTGTCTAACCAGTCATATACTCTGACGTTGGCTACGA
>LCWY01000035.1_pt1 | contig 21974 bp, 16 predicted proteins | sample 348741 | NCBI WGS metagenome assembly LCWY01 (sample SAMN03565343, study PRJNA281982) | anaerobic digester metagenome | biome: Anaerobic digester; feature: Alkaline_Metagenome_Assembly_A; material: Alkaline anaerobic digester sludge; isolation source: anaerobic digester run at haloalkaline... | reverse complement strand
GGAACATTTCGTATGATGGAAAGGGAATATGCAGAAAGAACCCTATGGGGTTGTTCACCCTTTCACGGAGAAGGGCGGGCAACAGCATCAGGTGGTAATCATGAACCCAAATGATGTCGTCTTCACGGATCTCTTTAAGCAGTTCATCCCTGAACAATTCATTCATACGTTTGTACTCGTGCCAGAAGTCCAGATTGAAATGAGCGAAGTTGGGGAAATAGTGAAACAGGGGCCAAAGGGTCTTGTTGCAAAAACCCAGGTAAACCTTATCCATGAGTTCTTTAGTCAAGAAAAACGGGTGCAGCATTGAATTCTTTCTGCACCTGTTCTCTTACATGGTCTTCGTCTTCTTTGGCAATGTTGGTACCTGGCCATCCCATCCAGATATATTCACTGATCTTTCCTTTTCCTTTTTCCAGCGACGCCAGGTAATCGCTTAACCCGGAGACCAGGCCCCCGGCACTTTTTTTCCATAATAAATTTTCCGTTCTCTTTCTTTACCGAGACCGGCAGCCTGTTTGATACAATTAAAAGCCTCATAATCAAATAATTAATTTATAGTTATTATAATGAAAATTCTTTTTCGTCATCGGTTTCGAATTTATACTTCCTTCCTTTGACAGCAACCTGTACAGGATTAGCCCATCCTTTACAGAACCGCAATTTAATCTTTTCGTGCGATATATCCAACTTGATCCAGTGGCTCCGGTAACGAAGATGAAATGACATGGAGCCCATGTCGTCGGGAAGCCTTGGGTCGAGCCACAAAACATCATCGCGGATCTCAAGTCCGGAATAGCACCGTTGGAGCAGATCAAGCGTACCTGCCATAGCTCCCAGATGGATCCCTTCGTGCGTGGTGCCGCCCTGTATATCCTTATAATCACTCATAAGTGCCGTTTTGAAACTCTTCCACGAGCGGTCGCGATGACTTCTTGCATATACCCAGGCATGGATCACCTGGCTTAAGGTTGAGCCGTGAGAGGTGCGTGCGTAATAGTAATCAATATTCTCAGGGATGATGCCGGGATCGAAGTCGTATCCCAGTTTGGTGAACAGGGCTTGCAGTTCGTTGGAAGAGAACAGGTAGAACAGCATCAGTACGTCGGCTTGCTTACTGGCCTTGTAGCGGTTGGGAGAATCGCCTTCAGCCTCCAGGATACGGTCCAGGCGCATCGCCTCACCGTATTTACTCCTGTAATGCTCCCAGTCCAGCTCTTCCAGATCTTCATACCCTTCAAACTGCGAGATGATATTGCCTTCGTGGAAGGGGATATACATTTTCCGGCTTATTTCTTCCCACCGTTTTGTATCTTCATCAGAAAATCCCATTTTTTCTGACAGCTCGTCGCAACAGGTCTGGTCCATTATCTGCAGCAGCTTCAATGCTCTTTCGATCACCCAGACCGCCATCACGTTGGTATAGGCATTGTTGTTCAGGCCGGGTTTCTCAATGTCCGGATAATGTGTATGGTACTCATCCGGACCGACAACCCCGTGGATCTCATACCGGTTTCTTTTGGGGTTGAAACGGGCTATATCAGACCAGAACAGAGCTGTTGCGAAAATTATCTCCGCACCGTAGGCATTCATGAAGTCCATGTCGCCGGTACTTTGGTAGTAATGCCATACATTAAACGGTACGGCGGCATTGATATGGTATTGCAGATGTGTAACGTCGGGGAGCCAGCGACCGGATTTTGGGTTTAGATGAAGCTTCTGGGTTTCTTCCCTGCCGTTGCTGCCGCTTTGCCAGGGGAAAAGCGCTCCCCTGAACCCTTCGTTCCTGGCCTCTTCAAGGGCTTCGGGAAGCCGGCGATACCGGTATAGAAGCAACGAACGCGACAGCTGCGGATAATGCAGGTCAAGAAAAGGCTGTATATACAATTCATCCCAGAAGATATGTCCGCGATATGCTTCTCCATGCCATCCGCGCGCCGGAATACCTATATCATAGTCGATGCTGTTGTGCGAAACAGTTTGATAAAGATGCATGATATGCAAACGGATCACCAGCTGGTCCAGATCCGATGAGTCGACCAGCATATCGTTGTAATTCCATATCCTTTTCCATGCGATCTTTTGAACTCTTGCCAAATCTGCAAACGTTTTCAGTCTTGACAGCCTGGATGTGGCTTCCGTCAGAGGGTCGCTGACAGCTGCATCGCGCGACGTGAAAACGGTTGCCAGCTTTTCTATACGTATGGGCTCCAGTTTGCGGCATTCCAGAATATAATCCCCGGCAATGGCATCTTTCAATTGCACAACCTTCTGCTGAAGTTCAAGATTTTCCTGGTGCACGTAAAACTCTGTCCGGACAGCCTGTGTCATCCTGATATCAGATTGTTTGGTCCGACTCGAGAGATATACGCTGTTACCACTGATCTTTTCCGTTGCGGTAACCTCCAGATGGTCCTGTTTCAGATCCCTGTAACGTGCAACATTATTATTGATAATATTTCCATCAATCCCGGAACGAACGGTCATCTTACCCGCCCAGTTTTCCGGAATAAATGTCCATTCGAGTGCAGCCACGTGATAATCATCAAGGCTTACCATCCGCCGCGAAATGATGGTGGTTATATTCCCTTTATCGCTTTTGAAGCGCATTTTCCGCTCCAGTATGCCCTCTTTCATATTAAGGGATGTAATAAACCCCAGCACCTCAACATCGTCGATGGAAAACCAGGGACCGTTGCCGATTTTAAAGGTAAGATACAGCCAGTTCGGCCAGTTTACAAGGTCTTCGTTTTCAACATCACGGCCTTTGATCTTTGAGATCCTCCGGTTGTACCCGCCGGCAAGGTATGTCCCCGGATAGTTGTACCGGTTGTCTTTTTCCATTTCCAGCGCACCGCGGGTCACAATGTAACCATTCCCGAGGGCACAAAGCGCCTCCTGAAGCGGATGTTCATCTTCATTCCAGTCTTCGTATTCCAGGAACCAGTTTTTGTCTTTGTCGTTCTGTTTGTCTTTCATACTTTATTGTTTAATCACCGTTACATCGGTTTATAATGTCGAAATGTCAAAATGTCGAAAAGTCAAAACGTCAAAAAAATCATTCTCCTTAGTAGCGAAATTTCAAACATGGGGCTTGTCTTCGCCGGGCTCGCAAGTGCCCGGTTCATGTGTATAAATAATGTCGAAACCATTGGTTTCACACGGTTTTAATCAGATTGCGGGATAAGAGGTGAGCTTCCCATAATTATTGTTTATCCTGGTACATCCTGATAATTTCGTTGAAAAAGGCCCTCACCTGGAACACATTTTTGAGGGTAAAGCTTGCCTCCGTATCCTGTCCTTTGTTTTCGACCAGGATCCCTATGCCAAAATCTTTGATGGCGTGAAAAGCGTCTTCGTCAGTAACATCATCACCGATAAAAACCGGAATCGTATCATCCTGTTTATTAAAACCAAGTTTTTCATAGATCCAGGTAACAGCTTTTCCCTTGTGCCAGTCGATATCGGGTTTGATCTCGACCACCATCTTGCCTTCTCCTTTTTTGATTTCTTCATGTTTTTCAAGCATCTTATCCACAACCTTGAACACATAGGGAACATCCTTTTCACTGGCGTTGCGGTAGTGAACAGCAATAGCATATCTTTTCCTTTCGACCTGGACACCTTCAGTTTGCCCGTCCAGCAAATCGTGCAGGTCTTTCTCCACAGCATCAAGCCTGCGTATGATCTCTTCCGATTTTTCGTGCTCCATATAAAGCCCGTTTGGCCCCTCGGTCACATACCCGTGGCTACCGGAATAGATAATATTGTCAAGTTTTATAAACTCCTGCACATCTTCCTTGTCTCTCCCCGTTACCACAGCTACGGTAAAATGCTGTGCCAGTTTTTTCAGTGTCTGTCGCATTTCACCGGTTATCACTGCATCTTCGGGCCGGTTTACAATGGGGGTTAACGTGCCGTCGTAATCCAGGAAAAAGGCGGGTTTTTTCTTTTTGAGGAGGTCAAAGACCTTTGAATTTTCGGAGAACACCATGGGCTTGGACGGCCGGAAGTAGCCGGCCAGTTCCTCGTCTTCGAATAACTCAAAATCATCAAAATCTTTGATGACGATATCTGCACCGTTTTCCAGGAGGGCTTTCTCATTATTATGATGGGCCACGCCAACAACAAGTGCAAAAAAGCCGTGCTGGCCAGCCTGCACTCCAGCATTGGCATCTTCAAAGACAATGCTTTTCTCTGGCCGCGCATTCAGTTCGCGGGCTGCTTCCAGGAAAATATCCGGATTTGGTTTCCCCTCCAGGCCACGCTCTGCTGACACGATGCCATCCACCCGTGTATCAAAGAAATTGGCAAGCCCCCCCTGTTCTACGATGGTTTTGCAATTCTTACTTGAGGATACAACAGCCATTTTTATTCCTTTGGACCTGTATTCTTTAAGCCTGTCCACAGCAGCTTCATAGACCTCAACTCCTTCGGTTCTGACAAGTTTTTGAAATTTCTGATTCTTCAGGTTGCCCAATGCACAAACCGTGTCGTGACCCGGCTCATCGTCCTCGTTTCCGAAGGGCAGTTCTATATCTCTTGACTCCAGGAAAGACCTGACCCCTTCGTAGCGTGGCTTGCCATCGATATAATCAAGGTAATCCAGCTCATCCATCTCGTCATCGTTGCCCTGTGATCTCAGAAAATCATCAAAGAGGTATTTCCATGCTTTCATATGGGTGTTGCGGGTCCGGGTAATCACACCGTCAAGGTCGAAAATAATTGCATCAATTTCATTTGGTTTAAGGAGTCTTTCTTGCGTATTCATCACAATGCCCTTTCAATTTTTTCAACGTACTATGTACACACAATATCATAATTTGTGCCATTTTGTTCAGAAAGCTCAGATTGAGCGGTGTGGTTGCCAAAGCACCCATAAAACCAGCTTGCTTAGTGTGGGAGCGGGTTCCGGGTTACACGCCGGTGGGGAGATTTCTCTACAATATTGTTCCATAAGGAAAACAGGATCTGGCTTCTTTAAGGCCATATCCTGCTGTTACGGATACGGTACTGAGGGATCAGCGCAGCTTTTGAAGGATTTTTAGTGGTTCCACAAGCAATTGGGGTTCGTGCCTTACAAAGTGGTTAAGCTCCTGCACCGCTTTTTCAAACATAAACAAGTTGAGCAGGTTTTCCCTTTCCCGCGTGTCCTGAGGGATAAGATCCGCAGGTTTTATATGTTCTGTGTATCCATTCAGGAAGGCGGTGCTGACTTTTTTGTACCATTGTGCGATAAGGGTTCGCAGATAATAGGTGTCGACAGGGACAAACTCCTTGCGTTTATAATAGCCTCTGTATATGGCGTAGTGCAAGGAGCTGAGCATGGAGGCCACGTCTCTCAGGGGGCTGTGTTTAATTTTTCTCACGCTGAAAGACCGCTCCAGTTCGCCTTCGAAATTGATGATCTTAAAATCTTTACCTGTAAAGAGCACTTTGTCGAGTTTATAGTTGCCGTGAATGCGGATCCTTTTTGCTGCCATCTTTTTTTGTTCCAGCCATTCCCGTATATTTTTCAGGAACAATGACTCGCTATCGAGCATTTCCCGGAGCAGGGTCTGGTGTTTTTCTGCTACATCAGTTTGTACTGCCCTGATATCCTGAAAAGTGCGCTTCACATATGTGCGCATGGTCTGATAGAGTGATTTTTGATAGAGGAGCGAGAACTCTTCGGGTTCAAATCCTTTAACGTCTCCAAGAGAATACAGACTGTGGTGCATCTCGGCGGTGCGCTGTCCCAGCAGGGTGATCATTTCCAGAAAGATAGGATCGATATGTTCTGAGAGTGCGTCCTGATGCAGCGTTCCTGTTTGATCATAGCCGTCCTTTTCGGCAAGGGTTTTGTCAAAGAAGCTTTCGATGGCGGTTTGTGTCATTGCCCATGCGTTGCCCACGTTGGGGATGAGTTCCATGAGCATCGCTATGGACGTATCTTCCCGGGCAGAATTGCGGTAGTCGATCCTCCCCATATAAGCCGGCACATGCGGAAACTCTGCCTTACGTGTCAGGTTTTTCATTACCTCCACATCCGGATTCATCCCGGCTTGAGGGCTCCGGTAGAGTTTAAGGAAAAACTGGTCACCATATACGATAGATGCATTGTCTTTCCGGGAGGCTACCAGGTGCGGGGTTAAATGCGTTTCTTTTCCGAGCTTTCCTTTTAGAAGCCGGCCTGACTTGGCCAGCAAACTGCCATGCATCCCCTTTATGCCCGATCGGTTCCGGATAAGGTCAAACAGGCTGTCCTGGATGGTTTTATCAGTTGATCCGTCATATATCACCCCGTTCTCATTATCACATTTTACAGGGATAACCACCGCCTGGGGATTTTGTGACCTGATCTCCTCTGCCTTGTTATTCAATGCCAGTGATACCGGCATCATATACGTATCTTTCCTGCCTTCAATAAGATCTAGTTCAATAATATAGATGTAGGGGGCAAAATGCTTGCCGGCCATTCTGAACACATCAATGATATTGATGTTTTTGAGTTTCCTGGTATCTCCCCGAAACCATTGGACATTAAGGAGGTAGTTGTAAATGTGTTTTTTGATGGCCGTCTGCAGATCACCATCCATGGTATCCCAGTCACCGGCCTTCAGCACCAGCCGTTTTTTACTGGTTAGATCTATATGCGGGTGTATATCAGTTCCCGGTTTTCGTATTTCGAACCAGAAATAGTTTTTAAACTGCATGGAAAATGACCAGGGCTGTTCGGTTATGGTTGGAAACTTATTGCGGCTGAAGGATTCTACAGGAGTTGCCCCGGCGTAGTCGGAAAGATCCAGCTCCACGTGTTGTGAATACCTCGAAAGGTTTACCACCACGAGAATATCTTCGTCTTCAAAAGATCTTACAAAGGCAAGGATCTTTGGGTTGTTTGTATTTATAAATGTGAGACTGCCTCTGCCAAAAGCCTTATATTGCCGGCGTTTGGCAATAACTCGCCTGTGCCACCACAAAAATGAGGAGGGATTTTTTTCCTGGTTTTCGACGTTCACCGACGTATAATGGTAGTCCGGGTCGATGACAAGGGGCAGAAACAGCCGTTGAGGGTCCGTTTTGGAGAACCCTGCGTTCTTGTCCGGCGACCATTGCATGGGTGTTCTTACGCCATCTCTGTCGCCAAGGTAATAATTGTCGCCCATGCCTATTTCGTCGCCGTAATAGATAATGGGTGTGCCCGGCAGGGAAAGAAGCAGTATGTTGAGAAGTTCGATGCTGCGGGTATCTCCTCCCAGCAGAGGGAACAATCGCCGGCGAATTCCCACATTGACACGTTTGCGCGGATCTTTTGCAAAGGCACTGTACATGTAATCGCGCTCCTCGTCAGAGACCATTTCAAGGGTTAACTCGTCGTGATTGCGAAGAAAAATAGCCCATTGACAGTTATCAGGGATTTCGGGAGTCTGTTCAAGGATATCCACCACCGGGAACCGGTCTTCCATACGCAGAGCCATATACAGGCGGGGCATAACCGGAAAGTGAAAGGCCATATGGCACTCATCGCCTTCACCAAAGTAAGCAATTGCATCGTTGGGCCACTGGTTAGCCTCGGCCAGCAGCAGCCGGTCGTCGTACCGCTCATCAACATACTTGCGCAGTTTTTTAAGGTAGACATGGGTTTCAGGCAGGTTTTCGCAATTCGTACCTTCAGCCTGGTAAAGATAGGGCACGGCGTCAAGCCGGAAACCGTCCACGCCGATCTTAAACCAGAAATCCAGCACCTTGAAGATCTCCTGCTGTACACGCGGATTTTCATAGTTCAAATCGGGCTGGTGAGAATAGAACCGGTGCCAGTAATACGCTCCGGCAATATGGTCATAGGTCCAGTTTGAAACCTCGAAATCCTGGAAAATTATCCGGGCATCCAGGTATTTATCAGGTGTGTCGCTCCAGACGTAGTAGTTCCGGTAGGCACTGCCGGGCTTGGCTCGCCTGGCGCGCTGGAACCATTTGTGCTCCATCGAAGTATGGTTCAGTACCAACTCCGTGATGATACGTAAATCACGACTATGCGCCTCGCGAACAAAACGTTTGAAGTCTGACAAAGTTCCGTATTCCGGGTTGATGTTGGTAAAATCAGCAATGTCATAACCGCCGTCTTTCAAAGGCGAAGGATAAAAAGGCAGCAACCAGATGGTGTTCACCCCAAGACTTTTTATATAATCAAGTTTTGTGATGAGACCTTTGAAATCACCAATACCATCGCCGTTGCTATCATAAAATGACCTTACATGAACCTGGTAAATAATGGCATCCTTGTACCATTGCGTATCCCTGACTTCCTTCATAAATGAGTCTGTATTAGTATTTATATATTTACCTACCCATGATGTCAATACAAAGGTAATAATCCCTGGAAAAGTAGAAAGGGAAAATTTCTGCATATTGAATACACCGTTTATAAAGCAAAGCAGGCGGCCAAAGAAGACTCCGCAAATACTAAACTTTTGTTTAACTTTGTGTTTTTATGCGCCAGACTGCCACAAAAGTGTATTTTTGTATGTTTTTGCATACAGGGGAATGGCAATGATGCCATAACGCATTATTTAATAAAAAGAGAATAATATATTGAAAATGGGAAAAGTAGCTAGAACAGGTCAGAAAAACCATGAATCTGCAAGAATGAAATTACCCAAAGACAGAGATAACGACTATTCGGCCGAAGCGATGAAAAACCGGGCTTCCTATCTTTCGGAGCTCAGTAATTTCCCGGTTTCACACCTTACCTCCGGCAGTGTAAACCCTGAACTTACCAGGGGCAATATCGAGTCGATCATTGGCTTTGCCCAGGTACCGGTGGGTGTTATTGGTCCGCTTCGTATCAACGGCGAGCATGCAAACGGCGACTTCTATGTTCCTTTAAGCACCACGGAGGGAGCCTTATTGCATCATACAATCGCGGAGCACGTGCTGTTAGCCTTTCAGGAGGGGTGAATGTGGTGGTCACAGGCGACAGTATGCAGCGGGCTCCTTATTTTGTTCTGGAAAATGTATTCAAGGCGAGAGAGTTCGTGGAATGGATTCAGGCCAACTTATCGGCTCTCCAGGAGGTTACAGCCACAACTACGCGACATGGGAAGCTTGACAACCTAAGATGTTTTCTCCAGGGCAGGACAGCATTTGTCCGCCTCAACTTTTCCACAGGCGATGCATGGGAATGAATATGATCACCAAGGCTTCCTATGAGATTTGCCGGTACATTGAAGCCAACTATCCAATAGATCATTATGTTATTGAAAGCAACATGGCCGTTGACAAGAAGCCTGCGCACATTAACTCCATACTGGGACGCGGCAAGACTGTCACCGCTGAGGTGTTTTTTAAGAAAGCTGTTGTGAACAGGGTTTTACGAACCACAGCCAAAGCTATTGATGATGCTTACCGGCGCCAGGTGGCCGGTGGACAAATGGCAGGTATTGTAGGGTCTAACGGACATATTGCCAACGGCATTGCGGCCCTCTTCCTGGCTTGCGGCCAGGATCTTGCCAACGTCACCGAATCGTGTATGGGCTATATTTACACAGAGGCTTTGGGCGACGACCTGTATGTATCGTTGCAGCTGCCTTCACTGATCATCGGGACTGTTGGTGGCGGCGTATCTTTGCCTACACAGCGTGAATGCCTTGAGATCATAGGATGCTATGGAAAGGGGAAGGCAAAAAAGTTTGCTGAAGTAGCTGCTGCAACACTTATGGCCGGTGAAATATCTCTTGCAGCCTCGCTGGTAGCCGGGGATTTTGTTACCGCCCACGAAAAATACGGCCGCAACAGGCCCAGGAAAAAGGCTTCCGAATAAAAGAGCCAACAGGTAGTTATTTCACACGGGCAGGCTGCGGATTATCACTGTATATCCCTGATCCTGTTATCTGACAACGGGTCCGAAAAAAAGACTGTTCATAAACATTTTCCCGGTACCGAACCAATACCCCCTGAAATTGGGATTGTGCATAAAAGAGATCACATTCCCGCGCCCCTTGCGATGTACGATGACACCTGCCGTATTGTCCAGAAAGTTTCTGTACTCTTTCCACGCATAGCCGCTAAGGAGGGCATCGCTGGTGAATACCATCGGGTTGGCAAACGGATCATCTGTGATTTCGGCTGCCAGCGTACCTGAGACATGCACTGGCAGGTATTCGCCGCGGTATCCGTAAAACAGGGGATGCGTGGTATCAATGCGGGTGTTAAAAATGGATCCTGATATCCTCCGTGCACCAAAAATATCCCTCCGCTGGCTGTAAGGCAACATGTCAGGGTCATCGGTCTCAGGTGTTTCGACCCACTCTATATCAACTATTTCCTGACTTTGAAGCCACCTGTTTGCCGTCCCGAGTGCCACAATGGTGCCTCCGCTGTTAAGCCACCTCTCTATTGCTTCTGTTGTGTTCTCGTTAAAGCTGCTGTAATTGCCGGAAACCAGAACCATAACATTATACCGGCCGAGATCGATGCCCGACATACGATCCAGTTCAACCTTTGTAACCGGGACATGGAAGCGTTTGTCAAGCATATGCCAGATCTCGCCTGCTTCCCTGCTATTGGTGCCGCGGCCAACAGGCATGATGATCCGTGGCTTATCCAGCGGGGCAAAGCTGGGGCTGCCCAGGTGTATGCCTCTCTCCACCAGGCTCGTACCCGTGGAATATATATCTATACCAGCCACTCCGGCAGCACGTTCCATGATTTCGTGCACCTTTTCTGCTGGCAGATCCTGGTCGCCGACCGGCACTGTAACAGCTCCGTAATGAAAAGTATGCGTGTCGCCTTTGATTTGCATGGTGAAGGGGCTGGTAGCAACACGTGTGCGCAGCCCTTTTTCCTGGATATGGTACAAGGCACGGGGCGCATAATAATCATCCCATTCAAAAACGTAAGCCATTTTTGTTTTCCCGCCATGAAGCTGTGCGGATGGCCTTCCGGGCTCTCCCATTCTTTCTGCCTTTAGTGACCGCATAAGCCCCGGGCTGTCTACCTTGTCATAAGGCAGATTAAAGGAAAGGGGTTTGGTCCAGGTGGACACATCGTAAAACAGGCTGTCCTCAAAGCTGTGTACAGTTTCAAACATCGACTGTATGAGCCTGTACTGGGGTTGTTCCAGTGGCACCATCCAGGCATTACCGGGTTCGAAGCGTTGCCCGTTGATCTCAACAGGTTCGCTGATGCCATACACCTCTACCTGGTGGATGTCAAGAATATCAAGCAGGTGATAGTTTCTTCCACGGTCGTAAGGGTCTCCAAAAATCCAGGCGACGAAATCCTCTTGCGCAGCTTCTTCCAGAGCAGAGGTGTAAAACCAGCGAAGATGGTCGAGCAAGGTGGTGCGCATTTGCAGCCCTGCCTCTATAGTGGAAAATGAGACGACCACCTGGTTGCGAATGGTGCTGGCAAAATCCAGGATGCCACGGGTTGTTTCGCGGCGGTGCCCCCGGCTTGATGCCTGTTCGAAAAGAATCCCTATGCTGCCATGTACGTCAGGATATGTGGATCCCTTTCCATAGTAGAAATCGTCGAACCCCTGCTGCAGGTAATAGGGTTGCCCGATCTCGTCAAAGGCAGCGGCATGGAACTTTGCCACCTCCATGGTAAGGTCGTCGGTGCGTTGGGGAGTGCGCGGGTTTACCCTTGACGGCTCACCGGGCTGAAAGAAAAAGGTGTTATTGGAACCAAACTCGTGGTGGTCGGTATTTATGTTGGGTTTCCACTGATGATAGGCCCGCACCCTTCCGCGGCTCTCGGGGTGAACGACAGGCAGCCAGTCGCGATTCAGGTCAAACCAATAATGGTTTGTTCTCGACCCGGGCCATGCATCACGGAACTCCCTGTTGTTGGGATCCGGGTTTAATGTATGACTGCGATGCCGGTTCACCCAGCTGGCAAACCGGTCCTGGCCATCAGGATTGAGCGAAGGATCTATAATGATCACCATATTATCAAGCACCTCTTCGATATAGCTGTCCATGCCGGCGACCAGATGGTAGGCCACAAGGGGGGCTGCGTTATGCGCAGAGGGCTCGTTGCCATGAACTCCGTAACCCAGGAAAACCACCAGCGGCATATTCTCAGTGTCGAGGTCCGAAGAAACCTCAGGGTCTGTCAGCTGCAGGTGCTTTTCCCTGATATTTTCCAGGTTACGCTGGTTTTCCGGTGAGGTGATGACCAGGTGCTGCAAAGGGCGTTGCTCATGAGACCGGGCATATTCATAGACCACAGCACGATCCGAGCTCTCTGCCAGCACTTCCATATAGCGGGCAAGCAATGCATGATGCAAATGCCACTCACCGATCTGGAAGCCCAGGAAATCTTCCGGCGATGGTACCCGGTCGTCATAAGGAATATCATCAAGAAAATAGGTAAGAGGGCGCCCCTCAGATCCCTCGCTTTTTCCGGCTCCAAGCAAAAAAAAGCAAATCAGGGCTAAAACATTCAGTTTGATCATTGCAGAAAAATTTAGACGGTAGATAATTGGGCGTTTCAGGATCAAGGAATATATGTCAAATTACTGAGCCCGTTCCCGATAGTAACGAGCCCTTTCCTCGTCCTGAAAGCGTTCAAAAATGTTGGCCAGGTACCTGGCATATTCACTGGTGGGTTTTTGGTCATAAAGTTTTTTGAAATAATTCATGGCGATGCGCAGATCTGTATTAACAACCTCAAGCGCTTCCAGAAGTCTTGCATATTGCCTATGTGTGCGATTTTCATCGTACGCCTGCATCTCCCGGTTATACAGTTCTTCAGCTTGCCGGAAATGTTTTTTTGCAAGCCAGTCCAGTGCCTTTACGTTATCCTCGTTGACATCCAGGATCCTCTCTGCATATTCGGTGGCTTTTTCAGGCTTGTCAAGGGCTTGTATCACCTGCAGGTACAAAGAAAGCAAGTCCTCATCATGGTATGGTTCACCCGCAAGGTCGGGCCATAACTCATAGGCCGGCACGTAATTCATGCTCTCCACGAGGGTTTCAAAATACCGGTGCTGCATGTTTTTGTATTCAGCGGCATCGGGATAATTTTCCACATAATGCTCGAGCATGGTAATCTCGCGCGACAAATTGTCAATATACCTGTAAGCTTTTGCGAGTGTGGCATAGGTCTCGGCATCGGCAGCGGATGTGTTTCGTGCCTGTTCCAGGTATTCCATGCTTTTCCTGGTATCTCCCAGGTCATATGCCAGCAGGCCGGCTTTCCTGTAAACCTCTCCGGGTGCCCGGTCGTTCCTTTCCTGATAGGTGTTGATAAGCTCGTCGTAATGTGCCATTGCCTGCTCAGTGTCGCCTGCCTCCAGGGCTGCTTCGGCTTCCTGGGCCAGTTCATCCATAGGTCTGAGCAAGGAGCAGGCAGAGAAAAGAAGAAGAAACGTTGCGAAAATCAAATACGTGTGTCTCATGGGTGCAAAAATACAGATAATTTGGGAAGCACAGAAGCACCCGTCCCGCTTTTAGAAAGAGCATGGTCTGTAATTTGCCGCTGCAGCGGAACGCACCGCTCAACCTTTGTTTTTTACGGAATACCCAAGCTTCAGGAGGTTTTCCGGGGTCATCAGCGACCTGAGCTGCTCAGGTTCCATCAGGCGCAGCTTCTCATTGGCTGCAAAAATTGTACACCCCTCTTCTGTCATCGTTCTTGCCAGCCTGCCGGCATCCTGGTAACCCAGGTAAGGTATTAGAACAGTGGTGATGCTGGGGCTGAGAAGGACTTTCTCCATCGAACGCGAAGGCTCGATCAGCAAATCGCCAAACATCGTTTCCCTCATGCTTTTTCCGGCAGCTATAAGTGACTTCAGGCTATCCAGTATGGCATGTCCCATGGTTGGGGTATACGCATTCAGATCGAGGCAGCCCTGCCCGCAGAGAGAAGCAACAAGCACGTCGTTGCTGTAGACTTTATGTGCAACGCTGATGACGAATTCGGGAATCACAGGATTGACCTTTCCGGGCATGATACTGCTGCCTGCTTGCCTTTCCGGGATGCGGACCCCGCTATCGCCGGCAATATCGGAAGACAGCAGGCGCATATCCGAAGCAATCTTTTCCAGGTTTACGGCATGTGATTTCAGGATGCCATGAACTTCGGCCAGGGCGTCCATATTCTGAGTGGTGTCGGCCAGGTTTTCGCTTCGGGTAACAGGCATACTTGTAAGCTGTTGAAGATGATGCACTACTTCCATGATGTAATAGCGGGGAATCGACAAGCCGCTGCCTGTTGCCCCCCCACCCAGGTTTACCACTTTTATCCGCTCAAAACATTTTGATACCCGCCACCAATCGCGCGCAAGTGCTTCGTTGTATGTGCTGAAAAGTACTCCGTATGACGAAGGCAATGCTTTCTGCATTTGTGTATAGGCCATGCGCATGCTGTGCCTGTGCTCTCTTTCAAGCTCCTCCATTATTGACCGCAATGCGTTTATGCCCTCTTCAAGAACGGTAAGTTGCTGCATGACAGCGATCTTCAACGCTGCAGGCACCACATCATTAGTGCTCTGGAAAAGGTTGGCATGACGATAGGGATCAATGATTTCATACTGTCCCGGTGAATGACCCATTTTCAGCAAGGCTGCATTAGCCAGAATCTCGTTCATATTCATATTGGCTGATGTACCTGCGCCGCCCTGTATGGCCGGGACCAGAAAATGCTCTATGTATTTCCCCGCGGAAGCCTCTTCAGCAGCTTCTTCCAAATGGTTAAAAACAGCCATATTTTCCATCCCCGCAGGCATATTCCTTAGAGGCACCTTGCTCGAAGCAGCCTTTTTGAATGCCTTTATGCATCGATAGGCGGCGAGTTTTACCAGGGCCAAAGCCCGGTACCATTCCGGGTGGAACTTTTCCTCACCCGGGAAATTACGTGCGGCGCGTAAGGCATGTATCCCGTAAAGCGCATCATCCGGGAGGGAAAGTGTGCCAAGGAAATCAGTTTCTTCTCTCATAACCAACTATTTTTAAGGCAAATACATAATATGAACGAAATATAAAAATTGAGCTGCTGAACAACTTAGAACCTTTTCAGGGGTCATTCCTTATTGTTTAACAGAACGGGTTGAATATCAATACTGTTTAAGCTTACTGCTTTCGTAAACAAAGATAAAAATTTGATTGTATCGCGTTATGGCTCTCATCCCATATTTTATATATATTCAGGCAATCAGATATATTGCGTGGTGAATAAACTTTTTTGTAAAACCATTGTTTGTTTAAACAAACAACCATTTAGCTACTAATAAATCAAGAAAACATTCTATGGACAATTTTTACCTGTATCTCATTCCCGTGATCGGCATCATTGCCATATTCTTCACATACACGCGCGTGCAGTGGATCAGAAAACAGCCCAAAGGTACTGACAGGATGAAGCGCATCGCCGGCTACATTGCCGACGGTGCTATGGCGTTCATCAAGGCAGAGTATAAGATCCTGTCGATCTTCGTCCTCTCCATTGCGATTCTTCTGGCCCTCACCACGGGCACGGAAACAACCCACCCACTGGTGGCCCTTTCCTTTGTGATAGGGGCACTGAGCAGTGGTCTAGCCGGCTTTATCGGACTGCGCATCGCCACCAAAGCCAATGTACGCACCACCCATGCTGCCCGCACCGGGTTAAATCCGGCGCTGCGCATCGCCTTTGCCGGTGGCAGTGTCATGGGCCTTTCAGTGGTTGGCCTGGGCATACTGGGACTCAGCCTGCTGTTCATCATCTATGCCCATGCCTTTGGTATGGAAACGGTGGCCAGTGTCGACCGGGTGCTTACCATCGTGACCGGTTACTCGTTTGGTGCCTCGTCCATTGCCCTTTTTGCCCGTGTAGGTGGCGGTATTTTCACCAAGGCCGCCGATGTGGGTGGTGACCTGGTGGGCAAGGTGGAGTCGGGCATACCGGAAGACCACCCCCTGAACCCTGCCGCCGTTGCGGATAACGTGGGTGACAATGTGGGCGACGTGGCCGGCATGGGTGCCGACCTGTTCGAATCGTATGTGGGCAGTATGATCGCTGCCATGGTCCTTGGAGCTACCTTTATGACAGCAACTTACACCGATGCCTTTAACGGCCTGTCCCCCGTTGTCCTGCCACTGTTCCTGGCAGGCGCAGGTATTATCGCTTCCATCATAGGTACCTTCTTTGTTCGCGTAAAAGAAGGCGGCAACCCGCAAAATGCACTTAACGCCGGGCAGCTCACCTCTTCCCTGATCATGGTGGTATTCGCCTACCTGCTGATCACCAACATCCTGCCGGCAAGCCTTACATACACAGACATGCTTTATGGCGGCATAGAAAGGACCATCACCGCCAACAACATATTTTTCTCCTCAGTGATCGGACTGGCTGCCGGACTGATCATCGGGTATTCGACGGAGTTTTTTACCGGAACAAACTACCTGCCTGTAAAGATCATCGCACACCAGTCTACCTCAGGCGCAGCAACGAATATCATTTCCGGTCTTGGAATCGGGATGCTGTCTACCATCATTCCCATCCTGACCATAGCCGTTGCGATCATGGCGGTATTCCACCTGGGCGGCCTTTATGGCATTGCCATCGCAGCCGTGGGAATGCTGTCCAACCTGGGCATACAGCTTTCCGTGGATGCCTACGGCCCCGTTTCTGACAATGCCGGTGGGATCGCTGAGATGTCAGAGCTGGACCCGGAAGTGCGGGAGCGTACGGATAAACTGGATGCCGTAGGAAACACCACGGCAGCCATTGGAAAGGGTTTCGCCATTGGGTCAGCCGCATTAACCGCCCTGGCGCTTTTCGGTGCCTATATGACGGCTGCGAATATCACCAGAATCGATGTGTCGCAACCCTTCGTGATCGCATCCGTGTTCGTGGGAGCACTCCTGCCCTACGTCTTTTCCGCCCTGACCATCCGCGCCGTCAGTGAGGCAGCCCAGGAGATGATCGAAGAGGTACGCGATCAGTTTAACCGGATTGAACCGCTCAAAAAAGCCCTGGAAGTGCTGAGAAAGAACAGTGACAAGCCGACCAAAGAGTGGAGCAAGGAAGATCAGGACATCCTTGATGCCGCTGACGGTACCCCGGATTACGCCAGCTGTGTCACGATCTCCACGCGTGCAGCACTCAGGCAAATGATCCTGCCGGGCATCATCGCCGTGGCCGTACCGGTGCTGACCGGCGTATTGCTTGGGCCTGAAGCACTTGGCGGCCTTTTGGCCGGTGTAACCGTATCCGGTGTGCTGCTCGCAATTCTGCAATCCAACGCAGGTGGATCCTGGGACAACGCAAAAAAGCTCATCGAAAAAGGAATCACACACAACGGCCAGGAATACGGCAAAGGAACGGAAGCCCATAATGCCTCCATCGTAGGCGACACCGTTGGCGATCCATTGAAAGACACAAGCGGCCCCTCCCTGAATATCCTCCTGAAACTGGTCGCCATAGTAGCCCTTGTCCTGGCAGGCGCTATATTCTGATAAAAGAGATCCCTGATTGCCGGATAAATTACTTATTTGACAGGCAAACCCCAAAACAACAAGGGTTTGCCTGTTTTGTCACATGTAGTATCTTGTATTTGCATGTTTTTGGAGCTGTTGGGGAAAAATTTCGCCTATCTTTGCCTTGGAACACAGAAGAAGAAGAGCACAAACACTAATAAATGTCACTAAGCCTGTCATTTGCCCCGTTCAGGGGCATCACAAACAAGACCTACCGCCGGGCCTTTCAAACCCACATTGGGGGCTTCGACAGGTACTACGCTCCTTTCGTAACCGGAAGCGGCCAGCAACACGTCCACCCCTCTAAACTCGAAGACCTCGACACTGCCAAAGGCAACCGCACATATACCATTCCGCAGATCCTCAGTAACGACGCTGCAGAGATCGCTGCATTTGCCCGGGCAGTTTCAGGGATGGGGTATGAAATGATCAACTGGAACCTGGGATGCCCTTTCCGGCGTATAACACACAAAAAAAGAGGAAGCGGGCTGCTCCCCTATCCGGATGCCATACGCCGGATCCTGGAACAACTATTTCGCCACGAGATATTTGCTTCCCGGAAGATGTCTTTGTCTGTAAAAACCCGCACCGGCTATTTTGACGCAGGCGAAATATACGCAGTTATCGATATACTTAATTTATTTCCATTGAAAGAGATCATCCTGCATCCGCGCACGGGTTTACAGCTATACAGCGGCGAGGCTGATCCCGGGAGGTATGCTGACGTAAAAAGCCGTTGCCGGCATAAGCTCATTTACAATGGCGACATCATCAATACCACCTCTTTCAGGTTCCTGCAGGGTACTATTGAAGGTCAGAGTCACTGGATGATCGGCCGGGGTGCGCTGATAAATCCTTTCCTGGCCAATGAGATCCGGGGAGTAGCAATTCCTGCAGATGAGAAGCGCGAGCGGCTTCATGCTTTTCATCGTAGCTTATGGGAGCATGCAAAAAATGCCATACCGGGAGAGCAGAGGCAGACAGGATGGATGAAAGCCATATGGCATTATATGTCGGGACTTTTTTCTGACAGCGTAAAGGTTTTTGCCGCGATAAAAAGGACCCATACAGAGGCAGATTTTCTTGTTGCAGCAAACGATGCCATAGGCCAGCCCTTTGCATCTGACCGGGAACTTGAGGAACATTTCAGGAAACTGACAAGGTAGGCCGGATGCTGCATACGGGCTGGAACCGTTATGACCGCATCCTTCCCGGGTTTGTATTTCCTGGGTCCCTGGAATACGGGTTTCATATCCCACTCTGATGAAGCTTCAGATAAGAAAATAAAGATCAGAGTTTGTTCATGTAAAAAAAATACTCTTATTTTACACTCCAATCCAAAACAAGAATACACTCCATGTCGAACCCCGTGAGGCGTCCCAGGCTTTTTGAGGCATTGATCCCGGTTATATTTCTTACCGTTCTGATATCTGTCAACGTCTTTATTTTTGGTGATGATGCGTTGGCAGGCTCAAACCAGATGGTTTTGATCCTCTCGGCTGCTGTTGCAGCGCTGGTGGCTATCCGGATGGGGCACCGCTGGGAAACGCTTCACAAAGGCATAGTAAAGGCTATTGGTTCAGCCATGTCGGCGATACTGATCCTGTTTCTTATTGGGTCGCTTGCGGGGACATGGTTGCTCAGCGGGATTGTACCTTCGATGATCTATTACGGGCTTCAGGTCCTGAATCCTACCATTTTCCTGGTGGCTGCCTGCATTGTGAGTGCTATTGTATCACTTGCCACCGGGAGTTCCTGGAGCACAGTGGCCACCCTTGGTGTCGCCCTGCTTGGCATTGGGCGCACATTGGGGATCCCGGAGGCGTCATTGGAGGTGCCATCATATCGGGGGCCTATTTTGGGGATAAGATGTCGCCATTATCCGACACTACCAACCTGGCTCCTGCCATGGCGGGCACAGACCTTTTCACGCACATCCGGTATATGGCCTGGACCACGGTTCCTTCCATTTCCATTGCCCTGCTCATCTTTATGTTCATTGGATTGTTTCGATCACAGGACGGAGTCATAAATGATATAGAGCCTGTTTTGTCGGCCATTGACGGGGCCTTCACCGTAACCCCCGTTTTGTTTCTTGTCCCGGCCCTGGTCATTGGGTTGATCGTTCGCAAGGTTCCGGCCCTGCCTGCACTCCTGGCCGGCACACTTGCAGGGGGCTTGTTTGCCCTGCTCTTTCAGCCACATATAATATATGAGGTGAGCGGGGTGGACGAAAACTTCGTGCGGGCAGCCTATGTGGCGGTGATGAAAGCCATGTACACAGATATTTCGGTAGTTACGGACCATGCTATGGTAAACAGCCTTCTTACCACAGGTGGCATGAGCGGCATGCTCAACACCGTTTGGCTCATCATCTGCGCTATGATCTTCGGCGGGATCATGGAGTCGAGCGGGCTTTTGCAGCGCATCACACAGTCTGTCATCAAGCTGGCACACAACACCGGGTCTCTCGTGGCTTCCACTGCAGGCACCTGTATGTTTTTCAACGTGACCGCCAGCGACCAGTACCTGGCCATAGTAGTGCCCGGCCGGATGTTTGCCGACACCTATAAGAAACGGGGACTGACCCCGCAAAACCTCAGCCGCACGCTTGAAGACAGCGGCACGGTTACTTCTGTTCTCGTGCCGTGGAACACATGCGGGGCAACGCAATCGGCGGTGCTGGGCGTACCCACGGTGGCATTCCTGCCTTATGCATTCTTCAATATCATAAGTCCGTTTATGACCGTTATTTTTGCTTATCTGAACATTAAGATTTCACGTCTGACAAGAAAAGAACAAGCAATATCCGGATCACAGGAAGAAACAACATCATGAAGAAGGTACATCTTTCTGTTACCAACGATCTGTTCACCGATCAACGCGTACTGAAAATGGCACGTACGCTGCATGATATGGGCTATGAGGTGCATTTATGCGGTGTCAGGCGTAAAGACAGCCGGCCCTTCAACCTGGAATACGCAACGGTAAAGCGTATCCCCCTTCTTTTCCATAAAAAATTTCTTTTCTATGCGGAATATAACCTTAAGCTCTTCTTCCACCTGTTATTCAGGCGGTATGATATACTGGTAAGCAATGACCTGGACACGCTGCTGCCGAATTACCTGGTTAAATGGCTGAAAAGGAAACCGCTTGTTTACGACACGCACGAATATTTCACCGGCACGCCTGAGGTGGTATCGCGTCCTTTCGTGCATAAGGTATGGAAAAGTCTCGAGCGCTGGTTGTTTCCCCGGCTGCAGGACATTATCACGGTAAACGCATCCATTGCAGGCTTGTACGAAAAAGAGTACGGCAAGAAGCTTCATGTGGTAAGGAACGTGCCTGTATACCGCAAGCCTGTTGCCGCTTTGCCCGCTGAGGAATTAGGCCTGCCGGCCGATAAAGACATCGTGCTTTTGCAGGGCACGGGGATCAACATTGACCGCGGTGCCGAAGAGCTCGTGGAAGCAATGAAGCCGGTTTACGGGCTTGATAATATCCTGCTTCTTATCATTGGCTCCGGCGATGTCATACCCGGCCTGAAAGAGATGACGCGCCGGCATGGCCTGGCCGGAAGAGTAATGTTCACCGGTAAGATGGCTCCTGACAGGCTACGCGATTATACCATGCACGCAAAGGTGGGTGTATCGCTCGACAAGGACACAAACATCAACTACCGGTACAGTCTTCCCAACAAGATCTTTGACTATATGATGGCCGGAGTGCCGCAGCTGGTCTCACGCCTGCCCGAGCTGGAAAAGATCATCAAAAAATACGATACGGGGCTTGTTACAGACAGTCACGACCCCGGCCATATTGCCTCATGCATAAAAACGATGGTCTCAGACGCCGGCCAATGGAAACAATGGCAGCACAACTCCCTGGTGGCTGCCAGGGAATTGTGCTGGGAAAACGAAGAAAAAACGGTGAGAGGTATCTACAGGCAGTTCCTCTAGCCTGCCAGGCTATGCGTCAACAGAATAGGGCTCTTCAGAGAGCCTGCCGCCCTCGCATTTGAATATCCTGGCCGGGAACTTGCTAAAAAGCGTGTAATCATGAGTAGCCATCAGCACTGCACGCCCTGTTGTGCTGATGTCGAACATCAGTTCCATAATGCCCTCACTTGTCTCCGGGTCAAGGTTGCCTGTAGGTTCGTCCGCAAGGATCACGTCGGGGTCGTTGATAAGCGCCCTGGCAATTACCACGCGTTGCTGTTCACCCCCTGAAAGCTCATGAGGCATCTTAAACGCTTTGGTTCCCAGGCCTACTTTTTCCAATACATCCGTCATCCTCTCCTCCATGGCAATTTTGTCGCGCCAGCCGGTGGCACGCATCACGAAAAAGAGGTTTTCCCTTACGGAGCGGTCGCTAAGAAGCTGAAAATCCTGAAATACAATACCTATTTTGCGCCTCAGGAAAGGAATTTCCTTATCCTTTATGCCAAGAAGTTCGGTGCCGGCCACTCTGCCATACCCGTCTACCATAGGCAGATCCGCATACAGGATTTTCAACACGCTGCTTTTG
>LCWY01000032.1_pt1 | contig 23087 bp, 27 predicted proteins | sample 348741 | NCBI WGS metagenome assembly LCWY01 (sample SAMN03565343, study PRJNA281982) | anaerobic digester metagenome | biome: Anaerobic digester; feature: Alkaline_Metagenome_Assembly_A; material: Alkaline anaerobic digester sludge; isolation source: anaerobic digester run at haloalkaline... | reverse complement strand
ATGTTCTCCACCTCCTAATATTCCTTAGTGGTCACGTTGTGGTATCCGATTTCCGACGTGCATCCCAGAATGGCATTCAGTTCACACTCCAGGCTTCCATCGGCCAGAAGACTTCCGCTGTATCCTCCGGCCAGCTGTTCGATGGCCATCTCATTTCCGATGATCTTCTCCATTGGAGGCAGGGTAACAAGGTGACTGACATTCCCTGTGGAAACGATGGCTTTGGCATGGGGAGTTGCATCGGTCAGTGACTGACTCATTCCGTCCCGTCCTGCACATTCATCGGTAATCAGAACGGTCTTCACCCCATCTTCCTCTAACAGTCGACAGTTCATCATCAAATCGGAGTCCGGATTTCCATAGCCTTCCTCTGAAATTACAACCCCGTCTGCTCCCAAATGCTTTGCGATGTTTGTCGCCATATTACAGGAGCGAAGTTTCCCCTGCAGAGTAATATTTTCATTGGTCAGAACCACTCCCAGAAACACCAGGTCTTTACCATGTCTTTCATAGAGTTCTTTGACCACCGAATTATTCAAATGTTGATAGGTGGTAATCTTATCGCAGGCTGCCACACAGTTTCCGCTAACCACTGCACCGTCTAAAACTTCATTAGGGTGGAGCAGTGTTGGAAGGGTCTGCTTTGCATCCAATCCGTAAATATAAGTGTCATGAAGAAGTCCTTGAGTGATGAGCATTTCCATATACACAACCTTTGGTAAATCAGGATACTTCAAAATTTCCATTGCATTGTTGTTCATTTCAAAAGTTTCAATCTCATCGGGCTCAACCTCACGGGCACATTCACCGATGTAGGCTGCCGCCTTCAGTCCAGCCAATCTGGCTGCTTCTTCATGTTCATGCTGGGTGATTCCTTCCTTCGGCTCAAGCTCTACCACGATGTTGAGGGTTTTGGAAAAGGGACTGTATGCAGCTCCCGGCCCACTCATGTCCAGAACGCCCTCCTGGAACCCCACAATGCTTCCCGTTGTTACAACCGCTGCATTTTTCAAGACATGGGAGCGTCCTTTCCCTGCAGTGGCCATGGTACTTGTCACTCCGGGAAACTCTTTCGCCTCACCGGATACCTTCACCCGTGGCTCAATCACATCTTTGACGGGAATGATCCGGACTGATTCCCCCGGCTTCGCCAGATCCACCTTTACCTTTCCGATTCTGTGATCCTCCAGTAAATGCTCCGTTAACCCTTGGATGTTTACCTTAAGAATCCCCTTTTCAAAGGAATTTTCGCCACAGAGAATCACATCCTTCACAAAAACCTTTCCCACTTCCAGTTTCATGCACAGACACCTCCTATGAGATTCCTAGTTCTTTCAAGGTACTTTGCAGCAATTGTTCATCCACATATTGAAAGTCATCCTCCACAGCTTGATCAATCGGAGCTTTCATACCCGTCATTCGTTCATAATGCAGCAGGGCTTTTTCAATGGTCTCTAACGAGGGAAGATCAACGGAAAGATCCGCTTCCGACCGCTTTATAAGAACCACCGACCGATAGGGGCTTTCAATCATTCGCCTGCTTGCCGGCATTGGGTCACTTAAAAGCTTTGCTCCTAAATGAACCTGATCCCTGATGATCTTGCAAAATTCTATACAACTCTTCTTATAATAAATTACTTTGCATTTTTTATTTTTTACTTTAGGATTATTGGTATGGATTTCCAATCTTCTCACCTGCCTATCAAAGACATTAGTGGATCTGCCCTATTATAAAGCAAAGTTAATGCCAAGTTTGAATTTTTCTCTATTTTCAGTTAATTTTTTCTCCCTTTCCCTTTGTTTAGCCCTCCGAACTAATTGTTAAGAATTAAACAATTTGATTCTTTAAAATTTTCTGCATTTTGATGGCATAACTCCCCCTATTTATCGTTTGTTTGTGTCGGTTTTTCGACGTTTGTCAATTACCTGACAATTCTTTGGTGATTTCATTACAAGAGCCGAAGTAATCTCGACCCCTTATTCCATTTTGATATATCTCACCGGATTCTTCTGATCGTTTAAAAATTTCTCAAAATCTTCGTATGAGATGGTTATGCTGGCAGTGTTTACATTAGGATGAAAGGTGATTTTTCCCTCTTTTTTCAAATCCTCATCGACCAGAACAATCACTTTATTGTCTTCATTATTCATCAAACCGAAAACTGATACTCCTCCCGGTTCAAGCCCCAAGTGAGTCTTCAAGCGTTTGTCAGAAGCAAAACTCAAACGTGTGCTTCCAATCTTCTGAGCGATGGCCCGGGTATTAGCCTTTTTTTCGTGGTGCACAATTGCCAGATAGTGTTGATTTCCTTTGGAGTTTCTCAAAAATAGATTTTTACAATGCATCGGTTCGATTGTAAAATCCAAATCTTCGATATCGGCTATGGTCATTACCGGTGGATGCTCATATTTTTCATACTCAATTCCCAACGTGTCTAAAGCCTGATACACTTTTTCCGCCTCACTCATTTTATCACCAATCCTTTTCTTTATATTATTTTAAGAACTCATAGTGTTCTTTTACACAGCATGGACATTCTTCATTCTTCTGAAGCGGGAAGGTCTCATAGTCATTCTCCCAAAGATTGACATGGATCATGTTTCTCAACATTTTTTCCCGATTTCCACTTAAATATTTAACGGATTCATTGACCTGGTAGGTAGCTATCATACCGGTTATGGTATTTAAGACCCCATGGGTATCGGCTCGTTGGGTTTCATTTTTTTCCAGGGGATGCATCATCATGCAGCGAAGGCAAGGTCCCTCATCAGTGAAAAATGTTTTTATATTTCCGTGGTTTTCCACAGCTCCCCCATATATCCATGGAATTTTTTTCTTAAACGCACCATCGTTGATAATGTATCTGGTCGGAAAATTATCGGTGCAGTCAATCACCAGATCAATGCCCTCCATTAACTCAAGAATGTTCTCACCTGTACATCGTTGATTAACAGCTTCAAGCCTGATCTCCTGATCAACCCGATGAACATAATTTTTTACAGCATCCACTTTTAATGTCTCTTTTTTCACATCTTCGGGAAAGTATAGGATTTGCCGATGGAGATTGCTCAGTTCCACAATATCCTGATCTACAACCCGCAAAAACCCCACACCTGCTCTCACAAGCAAATTAATGACGGGAGTTCCTAACCCTCCACACCCGACAATTAAAACTTTTCCCTTTTCCAGGTTTTTTTGCCCGGCTTCACCCAGACCGTAGAAAAGTGATTGCTTATTAAATCTCTCATTCCGTCCCTCTGTCATCGGTAATCCTCTCCTCCTTTGATTTTTCAGATCCAGCCTGGTTTCGAGTTTTCAGATGATTTAGAAAACATTTTATCACAGGGCATCATGAAAAGCAAGAAGCCCCGAAGGGCTTCCGAGGCTTGTATTAACGAATCACGCAAGGTTGATCTTCCTTGTCGTAAACGATCTTTCCTTTTTTTATCACTTTTTCCACTGTACTTACACCAATATGGTAAGGAATGAACTTGTAAGAGTCGTGTTCAAGCAGAATCATATCTCCCTGCTTCCCGACGTCGATACTCCCAACGGTTTCAGCTCGATCCAACGCTGCAGCACCATTAATTGTCAATGCTGTAATCGCTTCTTCGGTGGTCATATCCATATACAATGTGGCTAAAGCAATAATAAGAGGAATCGATTCAGTAAAGCAGCTTCCGGGGTTCAAGTCGGTTGCCAGGGACAGTATTGATCCTCTATCGATCATTTCCCTTGCTCGTGCATATTTTTCCTTCAGGCTGAAGGCTGTGCCGGGTAATACTGTTGCCACAACATTCTTCTCAGCCATTTGATCGATTCCTTCATTGGAAGCTTGAAGCAAATGATCCGCTGATACAGCTCCCACCTCAGCTGCCAACTCCGCTCCTCCCAAAGGAACAATTTCATCCGCATGCAGCTTTACCTTCATGCCCATCTCTTTGGCTTTTGTCAGGAGTCTTCTGGAATCTTCCACAGAGAATACGTTTTTCTCGCAGAAAACATCACAAAATTCAGCAAGACCTCTTTCCACAACAACAGGAAGAACTTTCTCAATAATCTCTGTGATCATCTCATCTTCCCTGCCCTTATACTCCTTCGGCACTGCGTGGGCTCCAAGATAGGTTTTAACAACATCTATGGGATGATCCCGATCTGTGTCCGCCATCACTTCCAGTTGTTTGATTTCGGTATCGAAGTCAAGTCCGTAACCGCTTTTCCCTTCAACAGTGGTCACCCCGAAGGAAAGCATCGAATCCAAACGCTTCATTCCGTCGTTATAGAGCTCATCTTTTCTCGCTGCCTTTGTTTTGCGAACACTGCTTAAAATACCTCCGCCTCGATTCATAATTTCCATATAGTCATCGCCACGCAGTCTCCAGGAATATTCTTCTTCCCGATAACCTCCCCAAATATAATGGGTATGGGAGTCCACAAATCCCGGCAGAAGGGATTTTCCTTTCGCGTCCAAGACTTCGTACTCTTCCAAGGGAAGATTCTTTAGAACTTCCTCTTCCGGACCGACCTTTTCAATCATACCGTCCTTAATCACAACAGCTCCCCTGGGAATAATATGAAGATCAGACATCTCTTTTCCCTTTTTCCCTTTAAAACCGCTACAGGTAACAACCTCCGATGTATTTTTGATCACCAGATGATTTCCTTTCAAAAAAATCACTCCTTTCTTAGGGAAAAGGCATAAGCCTCATCCTATGAAGCCTATGCCTTTGTTTAATCATTGTTTATTCCATCATTCGCTGCTCAAGCACCTGATCCATTGAAAAATCCTCAACTCCCAAGTAGTAAACCGCAGTATCAATCAGGGCTTCCATAGGAAGCAGTCCAATAATTTCGCTTCCAATGACATTGACTCCATACCGTTTTGCTTCAATTTTAATCAGCTCAAACACCCTATAAAGAGCTGTTTTCGTATAGTCAGTCATATTCATTGACACCTGGACGATCCCCCGATCCTTTAACTCGATTCCGATTCCTTTACAGTAACGAAATCCACCGGAAAGATGTCGAACATTTTTGGCGATTTGGTTGGCAAACTCAAGATCATTTGTATCCAAATTCACATTAAATGCAACAAGGGGCATTCTTGCTCCGATGGCAGTCACACCTCCGGTGGAATGAATATTCTTCCCGCCGAAATCCGGTTCCCATTCCTCCTGCTTAACCTTCTCTCCCATTTCTTCGAATTGTCCTTTTCGTATTTTGGCTAAATTTTCACGATGAGGTGCACTGGAAGATTTTTCATAGAGGAAAACAGGAAGCTGGTATTTCTCATAGACTTCTTTCGCTACTTCCTTACTCAGTTCTATGGCTTCATCCATCGTGACATTTTTTATGGGGATAAAAGGCACAACATCTGTCGCTCCCATCCTGGGGTGCTGACCCTCGTGTTTTGTCATATCAATTTCTTCCAATGCAATTCCTATCGCTTCCACGACTGCTTCTTTCAAAGGATCCGGTTCACCAACCAGGGTTACAACCGAACGATTATGGTCAGTATCTGAGCTGTAGTCCAGCAACTTCACTCCCTCTTTTCCTCTGAAAGCTTCCACAATGCGATCCACCTTTTTCGGGTCTCTTCCCTCACTGAAGTTCGGTACACATTGTACGATCTTCTTCATAAATGATTCCTCCCTTATTTGTCTTATTTCTTCTTAAAGCTTTTCTTCACCAGGTCCTCAACAAGTCCTTCCCTTGGAATAAATGGAATTGTAATATGATCGGTTCCATGATTATTCTGATTGTATTCAACGCTGGTGGAGATGGAGTTTTCATTCCTCGCCCAAGCCCGTCTTGCCACGCCCCCCCATGACATCCCAAGGCATGGCAGTGCTCAAAATATCATCGACCCGACGGCTCCCGTCAAGAACCATACCGAATCCACCGTTAATGGACTTCCCGATTCCGACACCGCCACCGTTATGCAGGGCAACAAGACTCATTCCTCTTGCGGCATTCCCTGCAAAACACTGGGTGGCCATGTCTGCCATGACGTTACTGCCGTCTTTGATATTCGCAGTTTCTCTAAAGGGGGAGTCGGTCCCGCTGACATCGTGATGATCACGACCCAGCATAATAGGGCCCACCTCGCCTTTCCGTACCATCTCATTGAATTTTAAAGCAATGTTGGTTCTTCCCATGGCATCCTGATAAAGAATTCTCGCCTGGGTTCCAACAACCAGGTTGTTCTTTTCCGCATCCCGAATCCATACATAATTGTCACGGTCCTGTCCCCGTCGATCCGGATCAATGCAGTCCATCGCCGCCTTGTCGGTTTTTCTTAAATCTTCGGGATCTCCGCTTAAACAAACCCAGCGGAATGGACCGTATCCATAATCGAATAATTCGGGACCCATGATGTCTTCCACATAAGACGGGAAGATAAAGCCGTCTTTATCATCGATTTTGTTCTTGGAAATCTCTTTTACTCCTGCATCATATACGGCCTTCATAAAGGAGTTTCCATAGTCGAAAAAGTAGGTTCCCCGTTCCGTCAGTGTTTTAATTAGTTGAAAATGCTTTGCAAGGGTTTCATCCACTAAATCCTTGAATTTCTCCCGATCCGTTTGTAATAAATCCGTCCGTTCCTCAAAAGATACTCCTTGAGGACAGTACCCTCCATCATAAACTGCATGACAGGATGTCTGGTCTGACAGAAGCTCAATCTTCTCGTTCTTATCAACTGCATACTCAAGAAGATCAACGATATTTCCATAATAGGCAATGGAAATGGGCTTTCTCTTTTCCATACACTCCTTCGCTGTTTTGAAGACTTCCTCCAAATCGTCGGATATCATGCTGACCCATCCCTGATCATATCGGGTTTTAATTCTTGAATAATCCACTTCGGCAACGATTCCGACACCATTGGCAATTTCGATGGCCTTCGGTTGTGCCCCACTCATTCCTCCAAGCCCCGAAGAGACAAAAAGGTGTCCTCTCAGATCCTCGTCATCGCTGATTCCAAGCTTCTTTCTTCCTGCATTTACAATGGTATTGAATGTACCGTGAACGATTCCCTGAGGACCGATATACATCCATCCACCTGCAGTCATCTGACCGTAATTAGCGACTCCCATTTGTTCTGCAATATCCTGATCTTTAAGATTGTCAAACATTCCGATCATCAAAGAATTGGTAATAATAACCCGGGGTGCTCGGGGATGAGATTTAAACAAACCCAGGGGATGACCGGATTCAACAACCAATGTCTGATCTGTTGTAATTTCCTCAAGATATTTCATAATTAATCGGTACTGCATCCAGTTTTGGCAAACCCGTCCGGTTTCTCCATAAGTCACCAGCTCATAAGGATAAAGGGCAACATCAAAATCCAGGTTATTATCAATCATTACCTGCATTGCCTTTCCTTCGAGACAGTTCCCCTTATACTCATAGATGGGTTTTCCTCTAAGTTTTCCCTTTGGCCGGTAGCGATATCCATAAATTCGTCCCTTTGTCACCAGTTCGTCCAAAAATTCTTCCGCCATGACTTCATGATGCTCTTCAGGAATGTAACGCAGAGCATTTTTCAAGGCAATCTCGGTCTGATCAGAGGTTAATTTAAACCCACGATTCGAGCTCGCCGTATCCCTTCCTGAAACTCAGGATAGTCGGGCAAATGACGATCAAGCTTGATCGTCATTGCCTTTTCAACTGTTTGATTACTTACCATTGAAAGAATCCTCCTTTAGAATAAACCGATAATGGTTCCGTCCTCTAATATGTCCATTTTTTCTGCAGAAGGTACTTTTGGCAGTCCCGGCATGGTCATAACATCACCGGTGAGGCATACGATAAAACCGGCTCCTGCAGAGACGTTTACTTCTTTAACGGTAATCTCAAAGTCTTTGGGTGCACCGAGCAGTGTCGGATCATCACTTAAAGAATACTGGGTTTTTGCCATGCAAATTGGAAGTTTATCCAGGTTCATTTCTTCCAGCTTTTGAATTTGTTTTTTCGCTTTATTGCTGAAAACAACGCCTTTTCCACCATAGATCTCCTTCACGATAATATCAATTTTTTCAGGAATTGATTTTTCAACTTCATAGAGGGGCTTATAGTTTGCTTCTCCCTTTTCCACCATTTTAACAAGGGTTTCAGCCATTTCCAGTCCACCTTCTCCACCTTTTGTAAATACCTCATTCAATGCAACTTCTACCCCGATCTCCTCGCACAGGCCACGAAGTACTTCGATTTCCTTTACTGTATCGTTGGGGAATCGGTTGATGGCAACCAATGCAGGCAATCCGAATTTACCGATGTTTTCCACCTGTTTTTTCAGATTGACAAATCCTGCCTTCAAGGCTTCCAGGTTTTCTTCATTCAAGTCTTTTTTGCCGACACCGCCATGCATCTTCAGCGCTCTGATCGTTCCTACAATCACTACAGCATTTGGCTTTAATCCACCATATCGGCATTTAATGTCCAGGAACTTTTCCGCCCCCAGATCCGCTCCGAAGCCCGCCTCTGTTACAGCATAGTCTCCAAGTTTCAGAGCCATTTTCGTTGCCATAATACTGTTGCAGCCATGGGCAATGTTAGCGAAGGGACCGCCATGAATAAATGCCGGTGTGTTTTCCAAAGTCTGCACAAGATTCGGCTTCATTGCATCCTTCAAAAGAAGCGCCATTGCTCCCTGCACCTTCAGTTCTTTTGCCAGTACCGGCTGATTTTTTCTTGTGTAGGCAACAATCACTCTCCCCAATCGCTCCTTAAGATCCGCTAAGCTGTTGGAAAGGCAAAGTGCCGCCATGATTTCTGAGGCTACACTGATCATAAAATGATCTTCCCTGACAAATCCATTTCCTTTTTGTCCAAGGCCCACAACAACATCCCTCAGAGCCCGATCATTCATATCCATTACACGTTTCCAGACAATTTGACGGCTATCGATGTCCAAATCATTTCCCTGATGGATATGATTGTCGATTGCCGCAGAAAGAAGATTGTTTGCAGTGGTGATCGCGTGCATATCTCCCGTAAAGTGAAGGTTGATGTCTTCCATTGGCACAACCTGAGCATATCCGCCACCGGCAGCTCCTCCTTTAACCCCGAAGACCGGTCCTAAAGAGGGTTCTCTTAATGCGATGACGGTTTTCTTTCCAATCCGGTTTAAAGCCTGACCTAAACCAACCGTTGTCGTCGACTTCCCTTCCCCTGCAGGAGTAGGATTAATCGCTGTTACCAAAATCAGCTTCCCGTCTTCTTGATTTTCCATCCGGTCAAAAAGATCCAATGAAACCTTCGCCTTGTAATTCCCGTACATCTCCAGCTCCTCAGCGTTGATTCCCGCTTCTTTTGCTATTTCAGCAATGTTTTTCATTTGTGCCTGTTGTGCAATTTGAATATCATTTAACATAACTATCCTTCCCTTCTTTATTGTAGTAAAGCTATCATATCTTTTTGCCGTCGAATTTACGTCAACAAAAACTCTTTTTTTGATAAAAATAAAAAATCTGAGAAAACCCAGATTTTTTTATTTGATTGACTGATTATCCTATACTGTTCGCAATTTTCTCCAGTTTTCGAAATCGATGATTCACACCGGATTTTCCAACGGGAGGGTCCATCATTTCTCCCAGCTCCTTGAAGCTTGCATCTTCATGCTTAATTCGCAGTTCCGCCAGCTGCTGCAGATGTTCCGGAAGTTCCTGCAATCCCATGGTTCTTCTGATTTTATCAATCGCCTCCAGCTGCTTTACCGATGCATTGACGGTTTTCGATAAATTCGCTGTCTCGCAGTTGACAATGCGGTTGATATTATTCCGCATCTCTTTGAGAATTCTTGTATTCTCAAGATCCATCAGTGCACTATGGGCTCCCATAATATTGAGCAGATCAACAATCTGATCTCCTTCTTTCAAGTAGACAATATGATACCGTTTCCGCGGGACAATTTTCGCATTTAAACCGAAACTGTTGATCAGTTCCTGGATTTTCACTGCGATGTCAAACCCGTCTGTGACAAACTCCAAGTGATAGGTTTTTTCAGGTGCGGTCACGGATCCCCCGGAAAGAAATGCCCCCCTCAGGTACGCTCGTTTACAGCATCTTTTTTCAAGGATATGTTCCCTGGGAAATCGGCGAAACAAATCGAGTCCCTGCTCCTGATCCAACAGTCCTAATTCATCCACCAGTCTTCGACTTCCCATTCCGTGGGTCATCACCATTTGATAATTACTGCTTTTTTTAAAGTTACTGTTTTTTCGAACCTTAATCTCCGGGTGAATCTGAAACACCTCTTTGATCAGCTTAAACACAACTCTTGCAACTCCGGGATTTTCAAAAGTCAGCTTGAGATTCAGCTTATTCTTCCCTGCATAGAGGGTCTCTCCGTTAATTGCAATAAATGCGGCAAGCAGTGCTCTTTTACAACAGGATTTTTCTATTTCAATCCGTGCCATTTCATTTTTTGCTTTTTGTGAAAATGACATTCAACTCACATCCTTAGCCTTCCTTCAGGTCTGTTTTTTCGATTTTCATATCGCTGTAATGCTTTTTCAATAATCCGTTTTTCATCCTCATATCGGGCAAGAGCGGCCACCTTGTCCCAATGGACAAAGATCGCCTCCACAAATCCTTCCTCCCTCTGAGGAGAACATTCAATGGACTTCGACTCCATCAAGTACCAATGGACGGTTTTGTGGACCCGTTCATCCTTCATCCTGGGATGGTGGAACTGATACTGTATTTTATCAATATATTCAAGAACTCGAGCCTTTACCTTTGCTTCTTCCAAAACTTCCCTTTCTGCGGTATCCTGAAGAGACTCTCCCTTTTCCCGTTTGCCCTTGGGCAGAACATAATCTCCGTTATATTTTCTTAATAGCAGGACGGCATTTCCGAAAACCACTACCCCACCCGCACTGATTTCTTGACTCACGATACGACACTCCCTTTGTTTTGGGTTTTCCTGTTTTCTAAAATCATTATAGCATAAGAGGAGAAGGGATGAAAATAAGGCCCCCTGCTTAGGAGGCCTTTGTTATTTATTCAACGGGTTTAAGTTTTGCAGTGAAGTGACGCAGTACTTGAGGTTCGTAGGTAAACTCATATCCTTTCAGCTCATGACGTCGGTCCCAGATTTTTATCAGAGCATCAGCAATAAAATCCATATGATTATAGGTATAGACTCTTCTTGGGATTGTCAGTCGCAAAAGCTCTAAAGGAGATTCAATATTCTCTCCCGTTTCCGGGTCTCTCCCCAATAGAAATGAACCGATCTCAACACCCCTTACTCCTGCCTCCTTATAAAGCTCTACTGTCACTGACTGAGCTGGGAATTGATAATAGGGTATATGAGGACAGAATTTCTTGCAATCAACAAAAACCGCATGACCACCGGTAGGCCGCTGGATTGGGATTCCCGCATCAATCAGTCGCTGTCCAAGATAAGCCACCTGATTAATTCGGCTTTCCAGATAAGCTTCATCGGATCCTTCATAAAGACCGCGGGCTAATGCTTCCATGTCTCTTCCGGAAAGACCTCCGTAGGTAGGAAAACCTTCAATCGGGACCACCATTGATCGGGCTAAAGTAAACAGTTCCTCGTCTTCCTTAATGGCGATCATTCCGCCCATATTTACAATTGCATCCTTCTTTGCACTCATGGTCAATCCGTCTCCGTAGCTGAACATTTCCCGGATAATTTCTATGATTCCCTTGTTTTGATAGCCGTCTTCCCGTTGCTTAATGAAGTAGGCATTTTCAGCAAATCGTGCGGCGTCAAAGATCACCTTTAATCCGTGCTTATTGGCAATTTCCCGGACTCCCCGGATGTTTTCCATCGAGATGGGCTGACCACCGGCACTGTTACAGGTTACAGTCACAATAATAAAAGAGCAGTTTTGAACACCTTTTTCCTGAATGAACGCCTCCGTTTTTTCCAGGTCGAAATTCCCTTTAAAGGGATGTTCTTTTTCAGTATTATAGGCATCTTCAATCACCAGGTTGATGGCACGTCCACCCTTTAGCTCTACATGGGCTTTCGTAGTATCAAAGTGCATATTGTTTAATACGTAATCCCCTTTATTTTTAATAAGAAGTGGAAACAAAACGTTTTCAGCCCCTCTTCCCTGATGGGTTGGGATCACGTACTTATATCCGATAATGTCCTGAACGGCACTTTCCAGATTATAATAGTTTCGACTGCCTGCGTAGGACTCATCTCCCAGCATCATGCCTGCCCATTGGTTATCACTCATAGCACCGGTACCACTATCGGTAAGCAAATCAATGAACACATCATTTGACTTTAATGCAAATTGATTATAACCAGCGGCCTCAATAGCTTTTTCCCGTTCTTCACCGGAAATCAGTTTAATGGTTTCCACCATTTTAATTTTGTAAGGTTCAGGTTTTCTTTCAATCATGATCAGCGCCTCCTCAATATTTATGTAAAATCAGCCGGAATTCAGTTGATTTTATTACTATTTTGTAAGTATTCTACCATTTTTTTTAATCTTTTTGCAAACCTCCGCCGAAAATGCTTTTTACAGGAAAGAATGATTTTTGAAAGAGCGATATTATCATGTCGGATATAATCTTTTCTTATATCCACCAAATTCTCTTCAATAAAGTGAATATCCATTTCCCTCAGCCTGCTTCGATCTTTCTCGCTTGCAATAACCAGTTCAGACTCCTGCTGTAAATACTTTTCCCTCACATCGTCGGGAATTCCGCCATTGTTAGCAATCACACAGTCCAGGTGCAAGTTCCCATTGTGTTTCATCAATGCGTTTACATGATCCATCACCGTATACCCGTCGGTTTCCCCCGGCTGTGTCATGATATTGGTGATATACACCTTCGATGCTTCACACTCGGAAATCTGTTTTCTCAAACGTTCAATCAAAAGATTTGGAATTACACTGGTGTAGAGACTCCCCGGACCTAAAACCACAATATCAGCATCATCAATGGCTTTCAGTGCTTCTTCAAGGGGCTTGGAATATTTCGGCTTAATAAAGACCCGATCAATTCGACTGTTCATTTCCTTAGATTTCAGAGGAATATCCGATTCCCCTTTGATCACCTTTCCGTTTTCCAGCTTTGCATAGAGTGTGATGTTTTCCAATGAGACCGGTAAAACTTTCCCCGTTACTGCTAATACATTGGTCATTTCTTTTATTGCATCTTCAAAGTTTCCCGTGATTTCATTCATAGAGGCAATAAAAAGGTTCCCGAAGTTTTGTCCTTTAAGATTTCCCTCGCTGAACCGATAATTCAGGAGCTTCTCCATGGTCGGTTCCATATCCGCTAAAGCGAGAATACAGTTTCGGATGTCTCCCGGCGGCAGCATGCCCAGGTCTTCCCGTAAAATTCCTGAGCTTCCTCCGTCGTCAGCAACTGTAACGATCGCAGTAATGTTGGAGGTGAATTTTTTCAACCCCCTTAAGAGAACGGATAGACCCGTACCTCCTCCCACAACCACAATTTTGGATCCTTTCAGCAGATGCTTCTTGTGAAGAATCTGACTTCGCAAGTCACTTTTCGAGAAGGTTTTTAATTTGGTATGATGGAGAAAGAAAAAAAGCATCCCCCGAAGCGCAAAAATTACAATACCAACTCCACCAACAAAAATAACGACTTTTCCATCTCTGCTTAAGTGTGGATCAACCCTCATAAAAAAGTGACTAAAGCTTGCAAATACCATACCAAGCCCCAGAAAAGCCAGAAAAAGATATTCCTTGATTCTCCAGCTTGCCTTTAGCAGTTCCTTTATAATGGTGACCCCTCCTTCCCAAATAAATCAACTTATACTCCTTTATTGCTTCGGTCTTTATCGCGATGATGAATACTCATCCGGTAGCCATGCTGCTCCAAATCAAAAAACAGACGATTGGCGATGGTTACGGATCGATGTTTGCCACCGGTACAGCCAATGGATACCACTAAATGATTCTTTCCTTCATCCACATAGTTTGGCATAAGAAACTCCATCAGATCCACAAGTTTTCGATAGAAAGTCTCTGAAGTTTCACTCTGCATCACATACTCCTGTACCCGGGGATCATCTCCCGTCAGCTCTTTCAACTCTTGAACGTAAAAAGGGTTCGGCAAAAACCGAACGTCAAAAACAAGATCCGCATCCAGAGGTATTCCGTACTTAAACCCAAAAGAGGTGATGGAAATTGTGAGATTCCTGCCTTGTTCTCCTTGAATAAAAATCTCCCTTACTTCTTCTTTCAAAGCTTTGACGCTTAAGCCTGTGGTGTCGATGATGTTTTTCGCCATTTGCCGGAGGTTTCTTAATTTTTCCCGTTCTTCCTTGATTCCGGATTCCAATGATTGAATGATCCCTTCTGATGATTCATTTTTCGCCAAGGGATGCATTCTCCTGGTCTCTTTGAATCGCCTGATTAACTCCTGATCACTTGCATCGAGAAACAGTATTTCATAATGATACCCGAGAGTTTCAATTTCTTGAAGATTTTGCATCAAAGCATCAAAAAATTCCCCTCCACGGATATCCAATACCACGGCGATTTTTTCCAGCTTTCCCGTGGACCGATCACATAACTCGGCAAATTTCGGGAGTAGCATCGGAGGCATATTGTCAACACAATAATACCCTAAATCCTCCATGTATTTCACGACCTGACTCTTTCCCGCTCCAGACATTCCTGTAATTATGGTGAATTCCACGCGATCACCCTCCAATAACGATTATTCTTCTCCGATCACTCGAACTTCCCGCTCCAGATCCACATCGAATTCTTTTTTTACGGTATGCTGAATTTTTGATATCAAGTCAAGAACATCCTTGGCAGTTGCATTGCCCCGGTTAACGATAAAACCGCAATGCAGAGTGGAGACTTGGGCTCCGCCCACAGTATAACCCTTCAGGTTGCAATCCTGAATCAATTTGCCTGCATAATATCCTTCAGGACGTTTAAAGACGCTTCCGGCACTGGGATATTGTATAGGCTGTTTTGTTGTTCGTTGGAGATCCAACTCCTTGATTCTGGCGAAAATCTGCTCCTGATCTCCTTTTTCCAGCTTGATTGCCACTTCCAGAACAGCATAGTCGAGCTTTTGTAATATGCTGCTGCGGTATCCCATCTCCAGCTTTTCAAGCGGCAGTTCAATCAAGTCTGCATTCTGATTTAAAGCAGTCACAGAGGTGACTATGTCCTTCATCTCTCCTCCGTATGCCCCTGCATTCATATAGACAGCGCCCCCTAGACTTCCGGGAATTCCACTTGCAAACTCCATTCCTTTTAATGAGGCCTGGGCGACTTTTTTTTGCCAAGCGGGATAAAAGAATTCCGCTTTGAGCCCATACCTCCTCTCCGGTAATTCTGCACCGGTTATAGCTTTCACCAAGCTTAATAACAACTCCCCTGATTCCCTTGTCTCTGACAATAAGATTGCTGGCATTCCCGATAATCATAAAGGGGATCTCTTCTCTCTTAAGCATTTTTACAGTGCTCTGGATCTCCTCTGTGGTTTCGGGTAATACCAGAAAATCCACAGGCCCCCCTATTTTAAAAGATGTATGATTACTCATTGGTTCATTTTCAAGCAGACGCTCATTCGGAATATGGCATCGTAGCAGTTCTTTAATCCGCTGGTTTTCTCTCATCATTATATCCTCTCCATTTTTTAATCTTTCATCGCTTTTAACGATAACTAAGCATCATTTACACAAAAAACAACTCATCTTTTGCAGACAGATGACCTTCTGTGATTGCTTCCATAAAATAAACATCAAAGATAAAATCGCATGGTCTTCCATCAAAAATAGGACATTCCGGATAACAGCCTTTCCCCCGTTTTTTTACTTTTAAAAGTCCTTTGGAAGAAACAAGGTAATCCCCCACTTTAATTTTGCTTTTATAGGCTTCCAGGGAATCAAATATGATGTTTGCCTTAAATTTCCGATGGCAAAAACCCTGATCCTTATGATTTTTATTTTTCAACTGATGATAAACGGACTTTGGAATCGCTGTATAGTCCTGCCTTTTCTTCAAGACAAGGGGATCTACCCGATACCATCTGTCCTCCCTTTTCTCTCTTAACTTCCAAACTCGCAAGAATCAGCCTCCAATCTCAGACATATTTCTCACTAATATTTCATATTCATCACTGTCCATACAATGTTTTTCCGGCTTTTGCAGTGTTGCAAATTCAAGCAACTCTTCAAGTGAACCCTGTCCCTGCCGCAAGGCAGGAATTAAGTCAATTTCCTGAGAACTGTGAAGGCAAGGCTTTAATTTCCCGTCAAAGGTCAATCTCAATCGATTGCAGTCTCCACAAAAATGATTGGAAACAGGATTAATAAACCCGACCCTTCCCTTACCGTCTAAGAAGCGGTAATAAGTTGCAGGACTTCCACTTTCTCTTTTTACGGGTATCAATCCCTCGATCCTCTGATAAATTTCTTCGTTGGAGAGAAAATGCTCCTTCGACCAGTTACTGGCCTCTCCGATCGGCATAAGCTCAATAAAACGCACGTCAATCTCCCATTTTCGCGTCAGGTCTACCAAGGGCTGAATGTCCTCTTCATTTTCATCGCCAATAATCACAGTATTTAACTTAATTGGCTTCAATCCAACCTTCATTGCCTCTTCGATTCCTTCAAGCACTTGAGAGATCTCCCCACCCCTTGTAATTTTCCTGTACCTCCCGGGGTCAAGGGAATCAATGCTGATATTCACCCGATTCAATCCTGCTTCTTTTAAAGCTTTTCCATATTTTTTCAAAAGAATTCCGTTGGTTGTCATTGCAATATCCTGAATTTCAGGAATATCGGCCAATCCTTTGATCAGTGAGAGAATTCCCTTTCTTACCAAGGGCTCTCCACCGGTAATTCGTACTTTTGTAATCCCGAGTTTCACACTTTCCCCCGCCACCTCGAGAATTTCTTCGATGGATAGCACTTCCTTATGGGTAAGCTTTTCCACGCCTTCCTCAGGCATACAATATCTGCATCGAAGGTTGCATAAGTCGGTAATGGAAATTCTTAAATAATTGATCTTTCGATTATATCCGTCTTTCATGGTTTTCACTCCATCCTTAGAGCGTAATACGCTCTTCTCCGTGATAAATATTCAGTCGTTCTCCCCGGGCAAATCCAATCAGGGTAATATTCAGATCCTTTGCCAGCTCCACTGAAAGTTTTGTAGGAGCAGAACGGGAAATAACGACGGGTATGTTGATTTTACCTGCTTTAATTAACATCTCCGAAGTGATTCTTCCGCTGGTGATCAGCATCTTGTCCTCAAGAGAAACATCATTCATAAATGCCTCACCGACAATTTTATCGACAGCATTGTGCCGACCGATGTCTTCGTGGAAGATTACAACTGCTTCTTCCGTACAAAGACCGCAAAAGTGGACTCCTCCCGTTTCCTTAAACAAGCCCGATAATTGATTCAGTTCCTTTGAACGCTGAAGGATTCCCTTTGGAGAAAACTTACTCTCCACTTCAATTTTCTTTGTTCCCATAGAGTCCAGAACATGGTAGAAAATCGTCCCTTTCCCACAACCCGTGGTAACCGTTCTTTTCCCGTATAGCTTCTGCTTTAATGCAGACATTTGCTTTAGCTCCACATGCATTTGACCCTTCTCTTCATCATAGTCCAAGGACTTTAAATCTTCTTTTTTCTGAATAAATCCTTCAGAGATTAAAAATCCTACAGCCAGGTAATCAAGATTTTTGGGCGAGCAAAGTAAAGTTATAAACTCTTCTCCGTTTAAATAGATGGTAACCGGGAACTCTACAATCACCTGATCCTCTTTTACCTGTCGATCCCCACGGCTGTAATGTATAATTTCAATGACTTCCGTGCCCTCCAGTTTTTTCAATGCAAGCAACTCCTTACAGTAATGAATTCCTTATCGTTACTATATTTTAACATAGAAAACCAAAAAATGCCATGATATCGAAAAGATTTTCGCTATCATGGCATAGAATTCATTTGCTTTTAAAGCTTTTAGATTAAATCCCCGTTCTGTATCTCTTAAGCAAGTTCCCGATTTAATATTTTTGCCGTTTGGCGGACAACTTCAGCAGCAACCCCTGCACAACGGCTGGATCGTTCAGGAGATCCAAAGGCAACGCCTTCCTTGTTGATGTATTTAACCACTGAATCGTAACAGAGAGTAGAGTCAGCAACAGTAACTGCGTGATCCGGGAAATCAGGATTATACACCGGCAGTTCCGCCTGTTTGTACCAGTCAAATAATTCTTTCACCAATGGATTCTGTTTATCGCCTGCAACTAAGCCAATAAACCCTGCTGCAACTGCAAGGGTTCCACACAAAGACGCCTCTAAAGCAAATCCTCCTGCAAAGGAACGATACATCATCGTTGGAATTTGATTATAGGGGTAACCTACTTCTTCCGCTAAGTAACCGAAAAGACCTTCGGCTGTACCGACACCTCATCCACCTTTTTCTTTATAGAATTTATACGCTCTTTCTGCTGCTTTATCCGGGTCAATTCTTGTGTACGCAACGGGGTATTGGACCTGTTCCGGATCCATTGCCATTTGCTCTTTCGCTTCTGCAATTTCCTGCTCGCTGCATCCTGTTAGAACACCTCCCATACCTCCAAGAAGTGTAACTCCTGCCAATGTGGTTCCCATTCCCTTTAAAAAATCTTTACGGGTCATGTTTTTCTTTTCGCTATTCATTGTGATCCTCCTTTTTATCTTGAGGCTAACGTTTGTATTCGATCAGATGAATTTCTTACTATAGCCAACTTGTTAATTATTTGTTAATATTATTATATCCAATACAATCCAAAAGATAAAATAAGGGTTTATTATAGACCATAATGATCGCTTATCTTCCTGCACAGATACCTCCTGCAGTTTCAGGCTGCATGATTAGTGATTATTGCTGACTGGAAGAGGGTATAATTCAGACGTGATACCATACAATCCGAATTAATTCAGAAAGGGTGATCCCATGAATTTACAATATTTAAAATCATTTTATGTCACAGTAAATCTTAACAGTATTTCCAAGGCAGCAAAGCAGCTTCACTTGACTCAACCGGGACTCAGCATGCAACTCCAGGCTTTGGAAAAGGAACTGGATTCCAATCTCCTTACCCGAAGTAATAAAGGTGTTGAACTTACAGAGGCCGGAAAAATCCTGTTCGATTATGCAGATACTATTCTCTCGATCCAGGATAATATCCAGAGAGATTTAAATAACTTTAAAACTGCGAAAAAAGAAATGTTTCTGGGATCATGCAAATCAATTGGAGAATACGCTCTTCCTTGCAGTATCTATGTCTTTAAGCACGAACATCCCGAAATCAACATCAATTTCAACATCTACAATACGGAGGAAGTGATCAAGAATCTTTCGGAAAAGTCGATTAATCTGGGAATTGTCCAGGAGATAGAGGAAGTCGAGGGCATCAACATTGAGCCGATTGCAGAAAACCCCCTAATGCTGGTTTCCTCCCTTCCAATGATTGAGAAAGAGATCTCCAGGGAGGAGTTTCGAAAACTTCCTATTATCATTCGGGAAAAAGGTTCCGGCACAAGAAAAGCAGTTGAAAAAGCTCTCGTTTCTTTAGAACTTGAATTGGGTGATTTGAATATTATGTATGAAATGAACTCCATGGAAGGAATTAAAAGTTCAGTAATGGCAGGAAAGGGACTGGCCTTTATCCCCGAACTGACCATTAAAAGGGAGCTCTATGACAAATCCTTAAAAGAAGTCAAAGTAAAAGATTTAAATATTTCCAGTACTTATGCCATCGCCTTCCGCAAAGGTCAAACCCTCTCACCCTATGAAAGCCAGTTCAAAAAATTCCTTAAATCCTCGAAACGAGGGTTCTGCTAAATAAAACAAGACCGGGATCTCCCGGTCTTGTTTATTTACAGTAAATATTTCATTAAAATTTTAGCACCGATATACGCTCCGATCGTCAGGAATATCCAAAAGATCCATCCGTGGAGTGAAAAAGAGGGGATTCCGCTAAAAACCGAGCCCACATTGCATCCGAAACTGATTCTAGCCCCGTATCCCATTAAAAAACCACCACTTATTCCCACAATCAACTGCTTTTTGTTTTTTATTTTTCTTCGCTTAAACTCGTTGCTGGAGAGAGCTGAAAGCATCGCACCCAGAATAACGCTCAGGTTTAAAATACTAACTGTATTAAAAAGTAAAGTTTCCGATGGTCCCAGTCCATCATACACACCACTTAGGTCGGTGTTCACCATCACCCCGAAGGTTTCAAGCAGCCAAATTCCCCAATAGAAAAATCCGCCGGTGACTCTCCATGGCGTACCCGTAGCTGCCAGAAGGAGAATATTAAGAAGGGCAAGAATTCCCCCTCCAATCATATAGGACCAGGGGTTTTTGAAGACCTTTTGATAAACCCTCATCTTCATCACCGCCTTTAGGTTTTTTCAATGTAAATCTCCCATTCTCCCTCATCAATTTCCACATAATCCATCTTTAATTTCTGTTTTTCCACCCACTCAATAACATTTGTAATGGAACAGTTATGATCGGTTTTCATAATCAGAAGATCCCCGATTTCCATTTTTTTCAATTCCTTAGATGCTTTAATTAAAGGAATGGGACACACCTCATACATGCAGTCCAGATAGATTTCCTTCATCACACTCACCCTTTCCCGTCATTAAACTTTCAATTTTATTTGATTTACAAGAATATATAAAATTCCGAGAATCGCCAACTGAAGAAACAACGCAGGATAGAAGCCTACAAAGTCCGGAAGATAAACAGTCCATCCGCCGTGAAACAAAAGATTTCTCCAAAAGTCCTCATGCCATAGACCGGCAACTACCGCCCCCATAATAAAACCTCCAAGAACAAAAATCTGCAAGGTGAAACCTTCCCCGACTCTCATTAAGGTTCCACTGGCACACCCCCCTGCAACCACCATTCCTAATCCAAACATTAAGCCGCCGATCACAGTATGAATGCCGAAGGGACGAATCATCCCGGGCAATTCCTCTACAAGATAGGTTTCACCTCCGATACTTAGTTGCTGCAGGACAAAAAATCCTACTGACGAAATCATTAAACTCACAATCACGGCTTTCAGCAACCCTGTCGTCCCAAGAGTGAAAGGATTCCTTAAGCTTGCAGCAAAGCAAAATCGTGATCGCTCCATACTGAAGCCCAACAAAATACCGATTGGCCATATCCAGAGATACAGTTCATCTCTCCGTGCAAATAAAACTCCCAAGAACAATAGGATCCCCAATAGTATCAGGGCGTATTTAATTTGTGTGTTCGGTCTTCTAACATCGACCCTGTGTTTATCCCTTTCCATTTCCCGTCTTTTCTTTAACTCCTCAATTCTCGATGTGCTCATCCCATCACCTCTCATTTCAAAGAAAGCAACGATTTCCTTCTTTGGAAATTCGTTGCCTTTAATCCTTTTCCTTCAACTTCTTGCGATAGATCACTGCAGATACCCAAATACTTAATTCAAACAGTAACATCATCGGACCAGCCAGTAATAGCTGGGAGATAATATCCGGAGGGGTAAGAACCGCCGAAAGAACAACTACACCCAGTAACACATATTTACGGAACTTTCTTAAAAGTTTCGGCTTCACAAGATTAAACTTCGTCAGCAGTAAGACCAGCATCGGCAGTTCAAATGCGACGCCGAACGCGAGGAGGATCGAAGAAACGAAACCGACATAGCTGGTGAAAGAAAAGAGGGGGCGGACACTTTCACTGGCCATCCTACGAAAAAATCCACACTTAAGGGAATGATAAGAAAGTATGCGAAGATCATTCCACCGAAAAAAAAGAATGTCCCGAAAAAAATCGCAAAGAACAAAAACCACTTCTGCTTTTTTCCGATCCCCGGGATGATAAAAGCCCAAACCTGAAACAGAATCAAAGGAAATGTAACAAAAAAGCCCATTGTAATCGCTAAACGAATGTGAGCCATTAACAGCTCCGGTGGACTTAAATAGACAAAATCCACACCTGCTCCCGTCCGAAGAACCCACCCTTGTATTTTATCAATAAAGTAGAAGGCTCCTGCAGATGTAACAAACAATGAGAAAAAAATAACAAGAATTCTTCTTCTTAATTCCGACAGGTGGTCAACTAAAGTTAATCCTTCTTCATTCATCGAAACACCCTCCAGAGAAAAGGCGGAGTCAGGATGACCTTATTCATCCTTATCCTTTTCCTCTTCTTTTTTTGGCAGTTCCTTTTTCTTCTCATCTTCATCATCGTCCATCAGATTACTGGTTTCCTTTTTAAAGGCCTTAATCCCTTTCCCTAGACTCCTCCCAACTTCCGGAAGTTTAGATGGTCCTAAAATGATTAAAGCAACGATTAAAATAATGATCAGTTCCAATGGTCCTAATCGTCCAAACATGAATTTTCCTCCTCTTCGTTTTGATAAAATTATAACATATTTTCCATAAGGAAACCTTCTCTTTTCTTGAGTATGCTAAAATCTTATAAACCATAACTCCGGCTTATAACCGGCTATAATCGTCTCCACTGGTCACCTCTGAGATGGGTTTCTTCATTCTCAAGTGCATGATCGATTTCTTTCAGAAGCTTATCTTTATCAAAGGGAAGTGTTCCACTGAGAGCTACATAATTTGATGGATGGTTCCCCCGGAAGATCGTTTCATCCAGCTCCAGTTTGCGGATCAGAATTTTGGTCTCTTTCAGTGCTTCCACGGGAGAGAGCAAAGCAAACTCACCATTTTGAATTTCATTAAATAAAGGGGTTCCCTCCTGAACTAATAGAGTTAATAGTCCTAAATAATGAGGCTTTATTTTGCTGACGACCCTGGCAGACTCCACAGCATGTTCCAAAGAAAGCTTTTTGCCGCCAATCCCGGAAATCAAAGTGACGGACAAGGTCATTCCCGCCTCCATGGCTTTACGGCCGGCTTCAATCATTTCTTCAGAGCTGCACCCTTTATTGATCTTCCTTAAAACATTATCGCTTCCCGATTCAACTCCCAGATAGACCATATCAATTCCTGCTTCCCGAATTGCCTTCAGATCCTCTGAGCTTTTTCGAAGCAGATCCTTCGGTGCTGCATAAAGAGAAATCCGTTCCACCTCCGGGAACCGA